>OIWM01000005.1_pt1 | contig 250293 bp, 212 predicted proteins | sample 1587451 | NCBI WGS metagenome assembly OIWM01 (sample SAMEA3888907, study PRJEB22519) | human gut metagenome | biome: human gut; feature: human-associated habitat; material: faeces | place: Denmark | collected 2011 | reverse complement strand
CGAGATTATCCCACGAGGACGAGCTGCAAGGTGAGAGCAATTCTATTTCAAACCAGAAGCGTATTCTTGAAACCTATGCGAAGCAGAACGGCTTTTCCAATCTGCAATGGTACACAGATGACGGTTATTCTGGGGCGAACTTCCAAAGACCCGGTTTTCAAGCCATGCTTGCGGACATTGAAGCCGGAAAAGTCGGCACCGTTATCGTCAAGGATATGTCACGGTTAGGGCGAAACTATCTGCAAGTGGGAATGTATACGGAAATGATTTTCCCACAGAAAGGCGTCCGCTTTATCGCTATCAATGACGGAGTGGACAGCGCACAGGGCGACAATGATTTTGCCCCTCTGCGGAACATTTTTAACGAATGGCTGGTGAGAGATACGAGCAAGAAAATCAAAGCAGTAAAACGGTCTAAGGGTATGAGCGGGAAGCCCGTCACGAGCAAACCCGTATACGGCTACTTTATGGACGAGGACGAAAATTTTATCATTGACGGGGAAGCCGCCCCTGTTGTGCGGCAGATTTACAGCTTGTGCCTTGCCGGGAACGGGCCGACCAAGATAGCCCGTATGCTCACAGAGCAGGAGATCCCCACGCCGGGAACGCTGGAATACCGTCGGACGGGAAGCACCCGCCGCTACCACCCCGGCTATGAGTGCAAGTGGGCGACCAATACCGTGGTACATATCCTTGAAAACAGGGAGTACACGGGCTGTCTGGTAAACTTCAAGACGGAGAAGCCGTCCTACAAGACCAAGCACAGCGTAGAGAACCCCATTGAGAAACAGGCGATTTTCGAGAACCACCATGAGCCTATCATTGACACCCAGATGTGGGAGCGTGTGCAGGAGTTACGCAAGCAGCGCAAACGCCCGAACCGCTATGATGAAGTGGGCTTATTCTCCGGCATACTCTTTTGTGCCGACTGCGGCAGCGTCCTTTACCAGCAGCGTTACCAGAACGCCACCCGCAAGCAGGATTGTTATATCTGCGGGAGCTACAAGAAGCGTACCCGTGACTGTACGGCGCACTTTATCCGCACCGACCTGTTGACCGCCGGAGTGACCGACAATCTGCGGAAAGTCACCAGCTATGCAGCGAAGCACGAAGCCCGGTTTATGAAGCTGCTGATCGAGCAGAACGAGGACGGGGGCAAGCGCAGGAACGCCGCAAGGAAAAAGGAGCTGGAAGCCGCCGAGAAGCGTATCAGCGAGTTATCCGCTATCTTCAAGCGGCTGTATGAGGACAGCGTGACCGGGCGCATTTCAGACGAGCGTTTCACGGAGCTGTCGGCAGACTATGAAGCCGAGCAGAAAGAACTGAAAGAGAGAGCCGCCGCTATCCGGGCAGAGCTTTCCAAAGCGCAGGAAGCCACGGTAAACGCAGAAAAGTTTATGAATGTTGTCCGCAAGTACACCAGCTTTGAAGAACTTACCCCTACCCTTTTGCGTGAGTTTGTGGAGAAAATCGTTGTGCATGAGTGCAGCTATGACGAGAACGGCACACGCAGACAGGACATTGATATTTATTACTCTTTCGTTGGCAAGGTAGACCTGCCCGAATGACCGCCCGACCTATCCGGCGCAATGCGCAAACGCCGGATAGGAACGGCAAAATTTTTTACACTTCTACTACTTCTTTATCACACATCAGCAAACGTCTGCGGTTTCTGGCAGAGCTCCGTGATGATGTCCGCGATCTCGAGCACCTTGTCGATGTTGTACTGCGCGAGCGGGGCGATGTCCTCCGTGGCCGCGGCGTGCGCGGGCACGAAGGCGCGGGCGGTGAGCGTCTTGACCATTTCGAGCGTGTTCAGGTAGGCTGCAACGTCGTAGAGGAAGCCAATCTGGTACTTTTCCAGCGTCTCCCGGCTCGACAGGCAGTCGGCCAGATACACCACGTCGTCCGGCGTGCGAAAGCCCACCATGTCGAAAAAGTGCCCCGGCAGCGAAAGCCACTCAAACCCCTCCGGCAGGCACGCGGGGGTCAGCTCCTGCGCGTCGCTGGGCTTGGCCATGAGGAACTTGTGCTGCAGCTCCTTCGGCGGATAGCCGCCGTAGAGAAACGACGGCTCGAGCACCGGGTGGCGCGTGAAATCGCACTCGATGCCGGGGGCGTAGACCTTACAGCCGGTCTGGTTTTGCAGGTACTGGTTGCCGCCGATGTGGTCGGCGTTGGAGTGCGTGTTGTAGATGGCGGTCAGGTGCCAGCCGTTGGCGTCGAGAATCTGGCGCACCTTGCGCCCGGCCTCCTTGTCGTTGCCGCTGTCGATGAGGCAGACGTCGGTGTCGTTCAGGCGTACGAGGCCGATCTTGGCCGGGCTCTGGATGTAGTAGCTGTTTCCGGCCACCTGGATCAGTTCATACATGGCGGTGTCCTCCCTTGTCAGACGGTGTGTTTGCGGATGAGCGGCTCTACCCGTGCTGCCAGCTGCGCGAGCGCGCCCGGCTCGAACGGGGAGCGGAAGCCGGCCTCGGCCAGCAGATCCGTCCAGAGCTTTTCGCCGCCCTGCTGCGACAGGTGCAGGTAGCGGGCGAAGGCGTCGTCGTAATCGTCCTGCGACGCGAGCAGGAACTGGAACGCCGCCGTCTGCGCCAGACAGTAGTCGATGTAGTAAAACGGCGTCTCGTAGATGTGCATCTGGTACTGCCAGCGTGTGCCGCGCTCGAGATACGGGATGCCGCTCTGGTCGATGTACGGGCGGTATTTCGCCTCCAGCTCCAGCCAGACGGCGTTGCGCTCGGCCGGGGTAAGGCCGGGCTCGGCATAGACGCGGTGTTGGAATTCGTCCACCATCGTGCCGTAGGGCAGGAAGCTGAGCGCATCGAGCGCGTGCTGGAAGCGGTAGCGCTCCGCGTCGCCCGCCTTGGGGAAGAAAGCGTCGAGATACGGCCAGGCGAAAAACTCCATGCTCATCGAGTGCGTCTCGGCGGTCTCCATGCCGCCGCAGCCGAGCTCCAGCGCGAAGCGGTTGTCCGCGATCAGATAGGCGTTGAGCGCGTGGCCGGCCTCGTGCGTCACGACGTCCACATCGCCGGACGTGCCGTTGAAGTTTGCGAGGATGAACGGCTGCCGGAACTTCGGAAACTCCGTGCAGTAGCCGCCGCCCCATTTGTTCGGGCGGGACTCCACGTCAAAGGCTTCGTTTTCGCACATCATGCGGAAAAATGCGCCCGGCACGTCGCCCATGGCATCGTACATCTTCTGCGCCGCTGCAAACAGGTCGTCCTTGCCGCAGGGCGTCGGGTCGCCGCCGGGGGTGAAAAATTCGTTGTCGTAGAGCCGGAATGTGTCGATGCCGAGCCGCTTCGCGTTTTCCAGCCGCAGCCGGGACACGACCGGCACGATGTCGCGCACGATGTTCTCGCGGAAGGTCTGAACGGCCTGCACGTCGTAGCACATGCGCTCCATGCGGCAGTAGCCGAGCTCGATGAAGTTTTGATAGCCCATCTTTTTGGCCATCCGGTCGCGCACGTGCACGAGCCGGTCAAAGATATCGTCGAGCTGCGCGCTGTGCGCTTCCAGCGTCGTGCCGAGCGCTTCATAGCACGCCCTGCGCGTGGCTCGGTCGGCGCTGCGGGCGTATTTCATCAGCATCGGCCGCGGCAGCTGCTCGCCCCGGAAGGGGAAGAGCATGCCCGCCATGAGCTGGGCGTATTCGCTCACGAGCTTGTTCTCCTCGACCATGTCGTCGATGATCTCCGGCGACATGCTCCGCCGCTGCAGCTCCATGCTGCGCAGCAGGATCGGCGAGAGCGCCGTCTCGAGTTCTTTCCGAAACGGGCTGTCGAGCACGGCGGAGGTGTACTGCAGCGCGAGATTTTCGACCTCCGGGCCGATCTCGTCGTAGTAGTCCTTTTCCGCCAGATAAAACGGGTCTACGGTGTTGATCGTGTAGCGCATGTACGACAGTGACTGCGCCGTGGCGTACTCCGTCGTGAGCGAGAGATATTCCGCCCGCGCGGCGAGGATCTCCTCGACGCTCTGCGCGGCCTTTACGCGCTCGATCACGCGCTGCAGGCCCTCGGTCATTTCCTCGCGCGTCACGCGCCGGTAGGGGAGTTCGGATACTTTCATGCTTGCTCCTTTCCAAGTTCCGCGGCCTCGGGGTCCGTGCGCAGGGTCTGCCGGGCAAAGGCGAGAAACCGCTTCGCCGCCGGGGACAGCTCCTCCGGCGCGGGCGCGGCGATGCCGATCTCGGCATACTGCGGCGGATCGACCGGGAGAATCACGATGCCGGTCGTGTCCCAGCCGCGGGTGATGAGTTGGTTGTTCAGGCTCACGCCGAGACCGGCCTGCACCATGGCAAAGGTGGCGCGGCTGTCCACGGACGTGTAGCGGACGTTCGGCGTGATGCCCGCGCGGGCGAACACGCGCGCGTTGTCCGTGTCCTGGTGCATATAGGTCGCAATGGTCGGCTCGGTCGCAAACGCCGCGAGCGGGAACGTCCTGCCTCCGGCCAGCGGGTGCTCCGGCGGCAGCCACGCGACCATGGGGTCGGCGTACAGCGGGATCCAGTCAAAGTCGCCCTCGCGGAAGCTCGTGATGCAGAAGTCGGCCGTATGCTCGCACACGGCGCGCGTGAGCTGGCTGCTGTTGCCCTGCAGGACCTGCACCTCGATGCCGGGGTAAACTTCGCAAAAGCGGGCGATGCAGCGGCTGAGCCAGCCGTAGTACGCCCCGTAGACGCAGCCGACGGCGATCGTGCCGGTCTCGACGCCGCGGATCTCGGCTGCCTGCGCGTCGAGCAGACCGCTCCAGTGCGTCAGCTCCCGCAGCGTCGGCAGCAGCGTCCGGCAGGCGCGCGTCGGCTGCACGCCGCTGTGCGAGCGGCTCAGCAGCGGGAAGCCCAGCTCCTGCTCGAGCGCCGCCATCATCCGGCTCAGGCCGGAGGGGGTATAGTCCAGTTTTTCCGCCGCCGCCGAGAGGCTCCCGGCCTCGAGCACGGCCAGCAGTGCGCGGCATTTTTCCGTGTCCATAAGCTGCCTCCGTCCTTGCAGATTCCGCAAGGAACCGTTGAAACATTGTCTCTTTACGCAATGATATAACCGTGGTATCGTTTCGTCAAGACATTTTCGGGAGGAATACGGATGAAGACCCGGACCATGACGCGCACGCAGGCGGAGCTGCTGCTGGCGGCGGTCATCATTGCGCGCAGCACATCATATGTGCTCACAAAAGTCGGCTTGCAGGACATGGGCAAATTCACGCTGCTGGCGGTGCGGTTTTTGCTGGCGTTTGCATTTCTGGCGGCGCTGTTCCGGCGGCTGCTGCTGCAGATCGACCGGCGCACGCTGCTGAGCGGTCTTGCCATGGGCGGCATCTATTTTTGCGTCATGACGGCGGAGCTCACGGCACTGAAAACCGTGGAGACCTCTACCGTGTCGTTCGTGACGAACACGGCCGTCGTCATCGTGCCGCTCATTCAGGCGGCGCTCAGCCACCGCTGGCCGGAGCGCCGTGTGCTGTTCGGCGCGCTGGCGTGCCTGCTGGGCGTGGCGCTGCTGACGCTGCGCGGCGGTCTCACGCTCACGCCGGGCGTCGGGTACTGCATTCTGGAGGCGTTTTTGTATTCGACGGCCATTCTCGTGACCGACCGGCTCACGCACGCCGGAGCGGATCCGCTGCTGTCTGGTGTGGTGCAGGTGGGGTTTCTGGGCGCGCTGGCGCTGATCGCGTCGTTCCTGTTCGAGACGCCGCACCTGCCCGGCAGCGGCACGGAGTGGCTGGTCGTGTTGGCGCTGGCGCTCGTGTGCAGCGGCTTTGGCTTTACGCTCCAGCCGGTCGCGCAGAGCGGGACGACGGCGGACCACGCAGCGCTGTTTTGCGCGCTCAATCCCTTCGTTGCGGCAGCGCTGGGCGCGGTGTGCTTTCACGAGCGCTTTGGCATTGCGGGCCTGCTCGGCGGCGCGCTGATCCTGGCCGGGATCCTGGTGTCCTGCTGGCCGCAGAAAACCGGCGGATGAAAAACAGAAAATGCCCCGGGTGCATTGGCATCCGGGGCATTTTCATGCTTATTCGTTCTGCGCCTGATAGGCACGCACGTAGGTCACGAGCGTGTCAACGGTTTTCTCGATGCCGAGCTTGCCGCTGTTGACGACGAGGTCATAGCCGCGCGCGTCGCCCCACTTCGTGTCGCAGTAGTAGTTGTGGTAGGCCTTGCGGTCGCGGTCAATGCGGCGTATTTCCAGCGCCGCCTGATCGGCCGTGAGGGATTTTTCCTTCATGAGCCGCTGACGCTTCTGGTCGGGCTTGCCGGCGATGAACAGGTGCACGGCGTTCGGATTGCTGCGCAGGATGAAGTCCGAGCAGCGGCCGAGCACGACGAACGACTCGCCGCTGTCCGCCAGCTTCTGAATGTAGTCGAACGTTTCGTGTGCGAGTGCATCCTCCGGCGCGTTGAAGTTCTCGCCGATGCGGCGCGACCACAGCAGGTGCACGGGCTTTTCGTCATAGCGCGCGGCGTCCTCGGCGTTAAAGACGCTGTCGAGCAGCAGCTCCTTATCATAAAACGCGATGCCGAGCTGTTTGGCGATCTGTTCGGCGATGTACTTGCCGCCGCTGCCGTGTTCACGGCCGACGGTCACGATGATCTGTTTCACGATGCGTTACCGCCTTTCTGATATAAAATTACAGGTATTTCAGGAACAGGCATCCCAGCGAGACCGCAATGACCAGCACGGTGGCCGGGACGCAGTATTTGCAGTATTTGCCCCAGCTGATGGGGTGACCGCTCTTGGCCGACACGGACGTGGCCACGACGTTGGCCGACGCGCCGATGGGCGTGGCGTTGCCGCCGAGGTCGGTGCCGAGCGACAGCGCCCAGGCGAGCACGGACAGATCCATGCCCTGCGTCGCCGCAATGGACTGCACGACCGGGACCATGGTGGCTGCGAACGGAATGTTGTCGATCAGCGCGCTGCACACGGCCGACAGCAGCAGGATGATGAGGATGACGACCTTGATGCTGCCGCCGCTGATATTGGAGATGAACTGCGCGATGAGCTTGAGCACGCCGGTCTGCTCCAGGCCCGCGACGGAGATGAACAGGCCGATGAAAAACAGCAGCGTCTTGTAGTCCACACCGCGGAGGACTTCCTTCACGGCGGCGCCGCCGTTGGTAAACACGGTCACGAGCAGCGTCAGGCACGCGACGATGACGCCGATGCACGAGACGGTCAGGCCGGTCTGTGCGTGCGTCACGAGCAGCGCGACCGCGATGAGAAACACGATTACATCCGCGACAAACGCCTTGCGGTTGGCGATGGCGGTCGCCGGAGCGGGGCAGACGGCGTCGGCCGGGCGGGCGGCCTCGCTTGCCTTGAGCGGCTTGCGGAAGCACAGCCAGAAGAAAATCAGCACGAACACAAAGCAGATGCCGATGATGACGCCGGTGTTTTTAATGAAGTCCGTGAAGGTATAGCCGAGCGCGGTGCCGATGATGATGTTGGGGGGATCGCCGCACATGGTGGCAGCGCCGCCGAGGTTGGCGCAGAAGACCTCCGACAGGATCATCGGGACAGGGTCAAAGCACAGGATCTGTGCCAGCTCCAGCGTGACGGTCGCAAGAAACAGCACGACCGTGATGCTGTCGATGAACATGGCCAGAAACGCGGACATGGCCATGAAGCACAGCAGCAGCGGCACGACGTGGTAGTGCGCGAGCTTTGCCAGCGACAGGCACAGCCAGCGGAAGAAGCCGGATTTGCCAAGGCCCTCGACCATGATCATCATACCGGTGATGAAGAAGATGGTCGACCAGTTGACGCCGGAGCTTGCGCTCTCCGAAGCGCCGTACCAGAAGTCGGCGCGGAAGATCGCACCGAGGTTCAGAGCATTTTTGATCGCGTCCCAGCTGTGCATGCAGATGCCGAACACGACCACGAGCACGAGGGCTGCACTGCCAAGGGTGACATACTGGCGCTCGAATTTGTCCATGATGATGAGCGCGAACATGCCGACGAAGATGACAGCCGCAAGGATTTGAGCAGTCATGGAAAGACCTTCTTTCTTGAAATTTGCGGGGAGTGCCGACGCAGAGGCATCGAAGAAAGAGGGTTGCTTCGCGGTGATGTCCTTCCCCAACAGGAGAGGAATTTTAGCGCGCTCGGGAGCAAAAGTCAAGGGTTTTTCGCAAATCTGAGCGGGTCCTTATCAGACTTTTCAATGCTTGATATTACAGGCATTTATAGGCGATGATCGTCGCGCCGCCCTTGCCCTCGTAGCGCTTGATCTGATACTTGTTGGGGAAGGCGGCCAGCAGCTCCGGCAGCTTGCTGTAGCCGTAGGCGCGCACGTTGAAATCGGGCTTGACGCGCTTGATGTACAGCCCCGAGGAGCTGACGTTGACAAAGCCGTCGGCGTCCTGATACTTCTCGGACGCGATGTGCAGCAGGTTGTGGATCTCGCCGATATTGGGCTTTTTCGGTTCCGGCTCGGGTTCGGGTTCCGGCGTCGGCTCCGGCTCGGCGGAAGGCGCGGCTTCGGCAGTGGGCTTTTTCGTGCTGCGGGTGGCCTTTTTCGTCTTGCGGGCGGGCTTTTTGGCCGCGGGCTCCGCGGCGTGCTCGGCGGCTGCCGGCTTTTCGTCCGCCTTGGACAGGTAGTCGATGAGGATGAAGTCGTCGCACGCATTTTTGAATGACTCCGGCGTCGTCGTCACGCCGGCGCCGATGATGTACAGGCCCGACTCGCGCAGACGGATGGCCAGCGGCGTGAAGTCGCTGTCGCTCGACACGAGCACGAGCGCGTCATACATATTGTTGTGCAGCAGATCCATGGCTCCGATGACCATGGCGATGTCGGTCGTGTTTTTGCCGGCAACGTAGTCAAACTGCTGCTCGGCGCGGATGGCGAGGCGCTTGAGCTCCGGCTCCCAGTTTTTCAGCGAGTCCTTGCGCCAGTTGCCGTAGGCTTTTTTCACGACGATGCGGCCGTAGGCCGACACCTCGTGCAGCACGGCTTCCAGCTTGGACAGCTGCGTGTTGTCCGCGTCGATGAGCACGGCAATTTTCTGGAAATTTTCCATAGATATTACTCCCAAACCGCCCCGTGGGCGGTGATTTTTTCTCCATTATAACGTTTTCGCGCGCAAAATGCAACGAAAGCGGGGATCATGCCCCGCTTTCCCTGCGCGCCCTATGCGCCCTCGGCCGCAGCCGCCGGGCGCTGGCGGCCGTTGGGGTCGATGCTCGTGTCGCCGGGGAGGATCATCTGCGAGATCGGGATGATGGAATACCCGTCGGCGATGAGCGCCTCAATGATCCCGGCCAGTGCCTCCGGCGTGTGCTCGGCCGCGTTGTGGAACAGCACGATGCTGCCCGGTTGCACGCGCGTGAGCACGCGCGAGGTGATCTCGTCGCTGCTCAGGCCCTTCCAGTCGAGGGAATCGACGTCCCACTGGATGACGTGCATGCCCAGGCCGTTGATGGTGCTCACGACCGTGTCGTTGTACTCCCCGTAGGGACAGCGAAACAGCGTCGGCCGCGTACCGGTGACGGCGGCGATCTTATCGGCACAGGTGTTGACCTCCGTCTGGATCTGCTCGGCGCTCAGCTGCGCCATGTGCGGGTGCGTGGACGAGTGGTTCATGACCTCGTTGCCTGCGTCCGCGAGCGCCTTGACCGACTCCGGATATTTGTCCACCCATTCGCCCACGACGAAGAAGGTCACGTGGACGTTGTACTTGTTGAGGATGTCGATGAGCATCTGCGTGTCCTCGTTGCCCCAGGCCGCGTCGAATGACAGACTCACGACGCGGTCGTCGCGCTGCACGCTGTAGATGGGCAGCACGCGCTTGGCCGCGCTCACGCCCACGATCGCGGGGCTGTTGACCGCCCAGAACATGAGCGCGATGGCCAGCACCATCGCGCACACGCTCAGCAGTTTCCGGTGTTTTCTGACGGCTTGCCGCACTTTGTACATTGCACCACCTCCGGCTTTCTGCCTTCATCCTATGAGCAGGTGGTGCGCGGTATGCGCCGATTGGTTTACATAACTTCTGCCCATGCGCAGAAAAAACGCCCGCACACGAAACGGTGTGCGGGCGCAAACGCTCAAAACAGGCCGGTGATGCGGCCGTCGTCATCGACGTCGATGTTTTCGGCGGCCGGGACTTTCGGCAGGCCGGGCATCGTGAGCACGTCGCCCGTGAGCGCGACGAGAAAGCCCGCCCCGGCGGACACGGTCACGCTGCGCACGGTCACGGTGAAGCCCGCAGGCGCGCCGAGCAGCGCAGGGTCGTCCGACAGGCTCGCCTGCGTCTTGGCGATGCACACCGGCAGGCCGCCGAAGCCGAGTGCCTCCAGCTCGCGGATCTGTCTGCGCGCGGCGGGCAGGATCTCCGCGCCCGCGCCGCCGTAGACCCGGCGCACGACAGCCGTGATCTTTTCCTCGACCGGTGCGTCGAGCTCGTAGGCAAAGCGGAAGCGGTTCTCCGTTTCGCACAGGCGCACGACCTCGCGCGCGAGCGCCTCGCCGCCGCGGCCGCCGTCGGCCCAGACGGTGGACAGCACGACGTTGACGCCCAGCTCCCCACACAGCTCCGTCAGCAGTGCGATCTCGCGGTCGGTGTCGGTGGGGAAGCGGTTGATGGCCACGACGCACGGCAGGCCGAACGTGTCGCGGATGCAGCGCACATGGTGCAGCAGGTTCGGCACGCCGCGGCGCAGCGCGTCGAGATCCTCCGTGCCGAGTTCATTCAGCGCCAGACCGCCGTGCATTTTCAGTGCGCGCACCGTCGCCACCACGACGGCGGCGTCCGGCCGCAGTCCGGCGAGCCGGCACTTGATGTCCAGAAACTTCTCCGCGCCGAGATCCGCGCCGAAGCCGGCCTCCGTCACGGCGTAGTCGCAGCGGTGCATGGCCATGCGCGTGGCGAGCACGCTGTTGCACCCGTGCGCGATGTTGGCAAACGGCCCGCCATGCACGAACGCCGGCGTGCCCTCGAGCGTCTGCACGAGGTTGGGCTTGAGCGCGTCGCGCAGCAGCGCCGCCATCGCGCCCACGGCCTTGAGGTCGCGCGCCGTGACGGGCCGGCCGTCATACGTGTAGCCCACGATGATGCGGCCCAGCCGCGCCTTCAGATCGGCCATGGACTCGGCCAGGCAGAGTACGGCCATGATCTCGCTGGCGGCCGTGATGTCAAAGCCGTCCTCGTGCGGCACGCCGTTGGCCCTGCCGCCGAGCCCGCCGACGATGCAGCGCAGCTGCCGGTCGTTCATGTCCACGCAGCGCCGCCACGTGATGCGCCGCGGGTCGATGCCGAGGGCGTTGCCCTGCTGGATGTGGTTGTCGAGCATGGCGGCGAGCAGGTTGTTCGCCGCGCCGATGGCGTGAAAGTCGCCGGTGAAGTGCAGGTCGATGTCCTCCATCGGCACGATCTGCGCGTAGCCGCCGCCGGTCGCGCCGCCCTTGCGCCCAAACACCGGGCCGAGCGACGGCTCGCGCAGCGCGACGGCCGCGTCCTTCCCGATGCGGCGCAGCGCGTCGGCCAGACCGATGGTCGTGGTCGTCTTGCCCTCGCCGGCGGGCGTGGGCGTGATGGCCGTGACGAGGATCAGTTTGCCTTTTCCGCGCGGCGGCTGCCCGAGCATGGACAGGGCCACCTTCGCCTTATGGCGGCCATACGGCTCTATATCAGCATCGTCGATGCCGACGGTGCGTGCAATGTCACAGATCGGCTGCATCGTGCAGCGCTGGGCGATCTCCAGATCGCTTTGATATCCCATGTAACCCCTCCCTTGGATGTATTTACCCTTTATCATACCTGACGGCGGCGGGTTTGTAAAGCTTGACGCGGGGTGGATTTTCCGCTATCATGGGCCGGATGATGAGGTGATGACCATGCAGTATCTCTGCGCGCCGATGGAGGGCGTGACCGGCGACCTGTTCCGGCAGGCGCAGCGGCAGACGTTCCCCGCAGCGGACAGCTACTATACGCCGTTTCTCTCGCCGACGGCGAACCGCACGTTTTCCCCGCGCGAGCTGCGCGAGATCGAGCCTGCGCACAACGCGGGCATCCGTGTCGTGCCGCAGCTCATGGGCCACTGCGCCGAGGACTTTCTCTGGATGGCGGGGCAGCTCGCTGATATGGGCTACGACGAGGTGAACTTCAACCTCGGCTGCCCGTCGAACACCGTCACGGTGAAGAAAAAGGGCGCAGGTCTGCTCACGGAGCCGGATCTGCTGCGGCGGTTTTTCGACGCCGTGTTTGCCGCCTGTCCGCTGCCGGTGTCGGTCAAGACGCGGCTCGGCAAGACGACGGCGGAGACATTCCCCGCGCTGCTGGAGCTGTATAATGACTACCCGATCCGCGAGCTGATCGTGCACCCGCGCGTGCAGGCCGACCAGTATCACGGCCACCCGGATCTCGACATGTTTGCCTACGCGCTTGCGCACAGCCGCGCCCCGGTGTGCTACAACGGCGATTTGTTCGACGCTCCGGCCGTGCGCGCGTTTCAGGCGCGCTTTCCGACGGTGGAGCGCATCATGCTCGGCCGCGGGCTGGCCGCCAACCCCGGCCTTATCGGCCAGCTGCGCACGGGTGCCGAGTCGACGGCGGCGCAGTTTCAGGCGTTTCATGACCGGCTCTATGCGGCCACGAGCGCGCGCATTCCCGACCGGCGCGCGCTGCTGTTTCGCATGAAGGAGGCGTGGCGCTATCTCGGCTGCAGCTTCGCGGATGCCGAGCGGCCGCTGCGCCGCATCCGCAAGGCGCAGGACATGATAGAGTACGAGAGCGCGGTGCGCCAGCTCTTTGCGTCCTGCCCGGTGCGGGAGAATGCGGGCTATTTTGTCTGAAGATGCAGATATCCCCGGCAGCCATGCTGCCGGGGATATGTTTTTGTGTTCAGTTCTGGCTGTACCAGTCACCGCCCGGCTGCGGGCCAGGGTTCGGCTGCCAGCCGTTTGGGGCACGGTCGCCCATGCTGCGCGGCAGGCTGCGGTAGAACGCGGCGCGCGACACGGTCACGCGACACGGTCATATACGGCGTGAGCCAGAGATAGCCGATGCCGGCGGTCAGCGTGGCCAGCAGCGCCCAGCCGATAAAGCTCAGGTCAAGGCAGAACAGGTCGCCCTTGCGCCCGTCCATGAGCGCCTTGGAGCGCTCGATGGCCTCCGTGGCCTGCATGCCCGGATTTTCAGCCATGATGTACGTCGCCATGGAGTAGCGGTAGGCGGCGACGATGCCGGGAATGACAAACAGCAGCGACCATGCGATCACCTTGAGCGTGATGAGCAGGTTGAGCACGAAGGCGTTGCCGAAGATGTCAAAGCCGGAAAACAGATCCTCAAACTGTGCCTGCTCGCCGTCGACCAGCTTCAGGCAGAAGCGGTTGTGGCCGATGGAGACGCTGCCGCCGATGACGAACTGCGCCAGTGAGACGATCCCGGAGACGGGGAGAAACACGCGCAGCGCGTGGCGCAGGGCCTCGGGATAATACTGCGTCAGGTCGTCCCCGTTGACGGTGAGGCTGAATGACGGGGTGAAGCTGCTGCTCGTCCCGCCGAGGATGCTCGCCAGCAGCGTCACGCCGACGGCGAGCCACCAGTAATTTTTCAGCGCGCGGCGGGCCATGCCGCGGTAATCGGATGCGGAATACATAGGCGTTCTCCTTTCTGCCCTTACCAGGGCGTGCGGGTCTGCCCGTGCACGAGGTAGGCGTGCTCGGCCAGCTCCGCGAGCGGGCTGTCGCTGCGGGAATCGGAGTAAAACTCCGCGATCTCGACGTCGGGATAAGCCTCGTGCAGGCGGCGGACCTTTTCCGCACCGTGGCAGTTTTCGCCGTCGGTCTTGCCGGTGTGTTTATCCACGCGCGAGGCCAGCAGCCGCACGCCGAGCTTCTGCGCCGGAATGCGCACGAGAAACTCCGGCGAGGCGGAGATAATGATGTCGTCCGGTCGCTGCTGCGCAAGATACCACGGGTTCACGCGCGCAAAATTCTGCGCCCAGAACGCCTCCAGCTCTGCGTCCACATCGGGCACGCGGCGCAGAAAGCCGTACATCCGCTCCTTGATGGCCGTCTTGCTCACCTTGCCGAGCCAGTAGCCCGGCAGCAGGACAAGCGTGCCCAAAAGCGCCCGGATCACACCGGGATGCCGCCGCAGACACCAGCGCACGAACGCCACTGTGCTGTCCACGGGGAAGATGGTCTTGTCCCAGTCGTATACGTTGACTTTTTCCATAGGGCACCTCTCAGTACAGGGTGCCGGCCAGCTGCATATACGCGGCGGCAAAGGCCTCCCGGATGAAGTAATTGACGCGCATGGTCGGCAGCGTCGTCTCGGCAGCGATGCCGACGGGCTCTGCGCCCAGTGCCCGCACCATGCGTTTGGCGCGGTAGAGGTGGTATTCGCTCGTCACGATGCCGACGCCGTTCGCCGGGTCGTACCCCCGCGCACGGAGGATGGCGAACGAATTTTCCAGGTTCTCGCGCGTGGTGCGCGACTGATCCTCCTGCACGATGCGCGCGCTGTCGATGCCGTGCGCCGTGAGGTAGTCGGCCATGGCTTTGGCCTCCGTGATGTCCTCGCCCTCGCCCTGGCCGCCGGAGACGACGGCCAGCGCGTCCGGGTTCGCGCCCAGATACGCGAGTGCGGCGTCGAGCCGGTTGCACATCGACAGCGACGGTGTGCTGCCGTTGACGCCCGCGCCGAGCACGATGATCGCGTCCGGGTGCGCGTCCGTGTCCGTGCGCGCGTCGCGCACGACGGGGATCTCAAAGACCGCGAACACGATCACCCCTGCGCACACGAGCACGCCCAGCACGATGCGCCCCACGCGGTGCAGCCGTGGGAATAGAAATACCAGCACGGCGATGCCCCAGAGCGTGTAGCCCAGAAAGTCGTGCCCCGGCATCGCAAAGCGCAGCACGCAGCCGGCGATGACGAGCACGATGGCGGCGATCAGAGATGTTTTGTGTTTCATTCGCACAGCGCCTCCCACGCTTCATAGAGCGCCTCGAGCTGCGCATTGAGCGCCTGCTTTCGCGCATCGATCTCCATGAGTTTCTGATAGTCCGTGGCGTTGGCCTCGCTCTCGGCGTCGAGCGCCGCGAGCTGCCCCTCCAGCTTTTCGATCTCGCGCTCCGTGCGCTCGCGCGCTCGCGTGGTGTTCGGGGCGCGCTTCGGCTTTGGCTTCGGCTCTTTTTTGCGCTCGACGGCCTTGGCCGTCTGCTGCAGGGCGGTCTGGCGCGCGCGGTATTCACGGAATTGCTCATACGTCCCGCGGTAGTCCGTGATCGTGCCGTTTTCGAGCAGCCAGATGCGGGTGGCGAATTTCTCGATGAAGTACCGGTCGTGCGATACGAACAGCAGCGCCTGCGTATAGTCGCTCAGCGCGTCCTCGATCCACTCGCGGCTGGCGATGTCGAGATGGTTCGTCGGCTCGTCGAGGATGAGGAAATTGATTTCCCGGCGCATGAGCATGCACAGCCGCAGCCGGGACAGCTCACCGCCCGAGAGCGCCGACACGGGCTTGAGCACGTCCTCACCGCAAAAGCCGTAGGCGGCAAGCTGATCGCGCGCCTCCTGCGGCGTGCACTTGCACTCGTAGAGCATCGTGTCGAGCATGGAGCGCTCCGGCACGGCAAAGCGGACGATCTGTGGCAGGTATGCCGTGCGCACGGACGGCCCGCGCTGCACCCAGCCGGTGTCCGGCGTCTCTTCGTTCATGACGAGCCGCAGAAACGTCGTCTTGCCGGCACCGTTGTCGCCGATGAGGGCGATGCGCTCGCCGCCGGTCACGGTCAGGTCGAGGTCGTGAAAGAGCGTCCGCTCGCCGTAGTGCTTGCCCAGGCCCGACATGGTCAGCACGTCGTCACCGCGGAATTCCTGCGCCGTGAAGTGCACGTTGAGCTTGCGCGCCTCGGTCGGCCGCTCGGTCGTTTCGAGCTTTTCCATGCGCTTTTCGATGGAAAACGCGCGCTTGTGCAGCTTGTCGTTGCCCATGAAGGCCCAGAGGTGCAGCTTGGCCGCCGCCTCCGTGAGCTGCTGGAGCTTGGCCTGATCTTTCTCGTATTTTTTGAGCTGCTCGTCAAAGCGGCGCTGCCGCTCGACGACGTAAAAGCTGTAGTTGCCGCTGTAAAACTCCGCCTGCCCGGACGTAAAGTCGATCGAGCGCTGCACGACGCGGTCGAGAAAATACCGGTCGTGGCTGATGACGAGCACCGTGCCGCGAAAATGCAGCAGGTACGCCTCCAGCCACTCGGTCGCGCGCAGGTCGAGGTGGTTCGTCGGCTCGTCGAGCAGGAGAATGTCCGTGTCCTCGAGGATGAGCCGCGCGAGGTTCACGCGCGTTTTCTCCCCGCCGGAGAGACTGTCGAACGGCTGCGCGCGCATCGCGGCCGGGATGTCCAGACCGTTGGCGACGCGGTTGCGCTCGTGTTCCATGTCGTACCCGCCGAGGCGGCGGAAATTTTCCGACAGGCGGTCGTACTCCGAGAGCAGGGCGGGGGAGTCGTCCGTCGCCATGCGCGCGGTGAGCTCGTTCATGCGCGCTTCCATATCGTAGAGCCGCCGGTGCGCCTCGCGCAGCACGTCCTCCGTCGTCCAGCCGTCGGGGTAGACGGGGATCTGCGAGATCAGCCCCAGTCGCCGCCCGGAGGCGATGGACACGGTGCCGGCGTCCGGCTGCAGCTCGCCCGAGATGATGCGGAAAAACGTCGTCTTGCCGCAGCCGTTGCGCCCGAGGATGCCCACGCGCTCGCCGGCGTTGACGTCGAATGTGATACCTTTTAATATATCGTTGCCCTGCTCAAAGCCCTTGACGAGCCCACGGACGGATAGATCGATCATGTGTGACTCCTAAATTACTTGTTCACGGCCGCCTGCAGCACGGTGTTGGCCACAGCGCCCGCATTCGTCAGGCCGCCGCCGGCGTTTTCCACCAGCACGACGAAGGCGTACGGGTGCGCATCGTCGAGCAAAAAGCCCGTGAACCAGGCGTGCGACGTGCCGTCGCCCACCTCGGCGGTGCCGGTCTTGGCGCAGAGGTTCAGGCCCGGGAAGCGGTTTGTGCCGTAGTGGGCCGAGACGTTGTAGTTCATCATGTCGCGCAGCTTGTTGGCGGTCGCGGTGCTCAGCAGGCTCGTGGTCGAGCCGCTGGGTGTGTCGAGCAGCAGCGACGGCTCGACGACGCTGCCGCCGTTGGCGATGGCCGAGACGTAGCGCAGCATGGAGTACGGGCAGATGAGGTCCTCGTACTGGCCGATGCCCGACCAGGCGAGGTTCGCGCTGCCGGACGCGCCCTTGGTGAAGCTGCCGGCCATCGTCGGGATGCCGCTCAGCGACTGGGAATCGAGGAAGCCGAACTTCTTGGCGTAGCTCTCGATGGTGTCCGCTCCGAGCTCGAGCGAGATCTGCGCGAACGCGCAGTTGCAGGAGTTGGCCAGCGCGTCCTCAAACGTCTGGCTGCCGTGCACGCCCGTGCACTTGACGGTCACGCCCGCCACATCGACGCTGCCCGCGCACGTAAAGCGGCGGCTGTCGATGTCCTTGATGTTCTCAATCGCGGCGGCGGAGGTGATGAGCTTGAAGATGGAGCCCGGCGTGAACGAGCCGTTGATGCAGCGGTTGATGTATGCGCCGTCCGGCACGTCGCCATCGCTGCTGGGGTCGATGCTCGGGCCGGAGGCCATGCACAGGATCTCGCCGGTCTTGTAGTTGCTCACGAGCACGGCACCCTTGCGCCCGGCGAGCGCCTCATAGGCGGTCACGCACAGGCTCGAATCGAGCGTGAGCGCGACGGTGTGCCCGTCGGTGGCGTAGGTGCCGGTGATGGGGTTGTAGCCCGACAGCTGCTTGGAAAATGCCTTGAGCGCGCCGGTGCCGACGTTGCCGGTGTAGTCGCCGACGGCCTGGTAGCAGGCCGTGCGCACGGCAGCGTCATCGGCGTAGCTGCGCGAGCCGCCGTTGGCCGTTGCGAGCACGACGCCGCTGCGGTCGGTGAGCGTGCCGGTGCTGAGCACACCGCTGGTGTAGACGCTGCTGTTGGCGGCGAAGGTCGCCCACTCGGCGCCGTGTTCGATGTAGCGCACGATGTACACGCCGATGCCGCCGAGCACCAGCACGGCGACGAGCAGCGCGCTCATGGCGCGGCGTTTGACTTTGTTCATGCCTGCGCCTCCTTTTTATTGCGCGATGGCAGCCGCACCACGAAGCTCGCACCGCGTCGGGTGTCGGCCGCCTTGATATAGGCCAGCAGCATCCAGCACGAGAGCATACTCGACCCGCCCTTGGACACGAACGGGAACGTCACGCCCGTGAACGGCAGGATATCGAGCACGCCGAACACGTTGAGCGACATCTGCACGAGCATGAGCGTCACGGTGGCGCAGCCGGCGATGACGTAGTACGACGAGCGGCCCTGGGCCGCATTCTTGACGGTGAAGATGGCGAGGGCGATGATGGCCAGCATCGCGCACAGCGCCACGATCAGGCCGAGCTCCTCGCACAGCATGCCGAACACCATGTCGGTGTTGGCAGCAAAGATATTTTTCAGCCAGCCGCAGCCTGCGCCCTGCCCGAACAGACCGCCGGAGGCGGCCGCGCTCAGCGCGCGCGTCTGCTGGAAGCCCGCGCCAGAGACGTCCTCCCACACGTGCCCCCAGGTGGCGAAGCGCTGCGCCACGTGCGGCTTGATGCTCAGCACCAGCGTACCCGCCATGGCGGCGGACGCCACGGCCAGCAGCACGGTCGCAATGCTGCCCGAGCGCATGAAGGCGATGACGAGGAACGTCGCAAAGAAGATGAGCGCAGAGCCAAAGTCGCCCATCAGCGCCAGCCCGCCCACGCAGATGGCGGAAAAGGCGATGAACAGCAGGATGCTCTTGCTGCGGAACATCCGGTTGAGCGACGTTGCGCCGACGTAGATGAACGCGACCTTGATCAGCTCCGACGGCTGCAGGGAGAAGCCCGCGATCGTCAGCCAGTTTTTCGCGCCGAATACCTCGCGCGCGGCGAACAGGTTCAGCGCCAGCAGTGCCAGCGAGATGATGGCCGCCGGCCAGCGCAGCGCCTTGACATGGCTCAGGTCGCGCAGCCACCAGCCGAGCAGGAAAAACAGCGCGATGCCCACGATGATGAGGATGATCTCCTTGGTCAGATCGTCCGGCGTGCTCGTCGCGCAGATCTCGAGCCCGAGCGTGCACAGGAAAAACGCGATCGTCTCGACCTCGAAGCCCGAGCGGTCCATCGTGCGCATGAGCACGTAGCAGAACCACTGCGTGAGCGCGAGGGCTGCAAACGACATCAGAATGCCAAGCAGGTGCGCGCTGTCGGCCGAGGACACGAACTCCAGCGCCAGCAGCAGCTGAAACACCGTCAGGAAAAACAGCGTGCCGCCGGCGGAGACCTTCCGTCCGGCGATCGTGCGGCGCTGCTCCTGCACGGCGCGGCGCTCTTCGCTCATGTCGGCGAACTTGAGCATGTGCGTCGAGCAGCGGAGAATGTCGCCGCTGAACACCTGCGTCGGCTCGGTGATCTGTTCGCCGTTGAGGTACACGCCGCCGCTGCGGCTCAGGTCGCTGACGGTCCACTCGCCGGCGTCGTTGCGCATGAGCACGGCGTGGACGTTGGCCACGTCGGGATAGGGCAGCGTGATGTCCGCGCTGCGGGCGCGGCCGATCAGGCACTCCCAGTGCAGCAGGGGATAGACCTTGCCGTCCGGCGTGACGAGATGACCCCAGGTCTCCGGCTCGGCGCGGCCGTAGAACATGGACGCGACACAGCGGATGAGCACGATGAGCGCGATGACCGGCAGAATGAAGTGCGCGGCCTGCGCGGCATAGGCAGTTACGGCAGACACGGCGTCCGCCTCCTTTCCGAAGCTCCCGCGCGGGGAGCGGTACATTTATAATACAGCGATAAAAAATCAAACCATTATACCACGGCAAAAATCCATTGACAACCACTGCCGGGCATCCTACAATGAACCTATGATGAAACAGACGAAATTTTGGGTCCTTTTGTTCGCCGCGCTCGCCATTTTGGGCGGCGGCGCATTTTTGCTGCTGCGCGGCCATGGGCAGACGGGGCAGACGGCCGTCATCCGCATCGATGGCGAGGTCTATCAGCGCATCGACCTGCGCGCCGTGACCATACCATATGATATTGAAGTGCAGACCGACTGGGGCACGAACACCGTGCACGTCGAGTCCGACGGCGTGTCCGTCACGCAGGCCGATTGTCCGGATCTTCTGTGCGTCCAGCAGGGGAAGATCACTACGTCGGCCATCCCGATCGTCTGCGTGCCGCACCACCTGACGGTGCAGATCGAGGGGTCGCCATGAAGGGGACGAAGTGTCTGGCCGTTCTGGCCATGTTCACCGCCATCGCGCTGACGATCTTCGTCGCCGAAGCGCAGATCCCGCCCGTCGTGCCGATCCCGGGTGTGAAGCTCGGCCTTGCCAACATCGTCACGCTCATTGCCATGGCCCTGCTCGGCCGACGGCAGGCGGGGGAGATCCTGCTTGTGCGCATCGTGCTCGGCAGCGTGTTCACCGGCGGCGTGTCGGCGATGCTCTTCAGCATCGCGGGCGGCGTGTTCGCCTATCTCGTCATGTGCCTGACTATCCGCCGCCTGCCGGAGCGGCTGCTGTGGGTCGTGAGCGTGCTGGCGGCCTTCGGGCACAACGCCGGGCAGCTGCTGGTCGCCGTCTGGGTCACGGGCACGCCGTCCATTCTGGTGTATGCGCCCGCGCTCGTCGCGGCGAGCGTGGTCTCCGGCGCGTTCACCGGCGTGGCCGCCATGTATCTCGTGCGTGCGCTGCGCAAAACGGGGCATTTTCCGCAGGCGTGAGATGGCTTCGTCATGATTTTGTAACATTTTCGCGCCCCGAGTTCTTAAAATGTTCGGCAAGTAGGAAGCCGCAGTTTTTGGAAAACTGCGGCTTTGTTGTGCAAATACGACAAAATGCGCGGAGAATATATAGTAATATACATCAAAAACACACGCGAAAAGATTTCAGAAATGTTAAATCTGTTTTAAGTATTGACTTCCGGCAGGCGGCGCGCTATAATGCATCCGCGAATGAAAGATGGGAAGATTTAGGCTGGTATCAGCCGGTTACACAAATCCTTTTTTCTTCCCGCGCCGGGGTGCCCCGGCGGAGCTTTCCGGACGATGTTTGATGCTTATGAATGCTTTTGATAAACCTGTCCAATCGAATACGGAGCAGGCGGGGCGCGGCCATGGGTTCGCGCGGACGTTTGACCGCGTGTGCGCGTTTCTCGATGAGCGCGCCGGCGGCGCGTTGGCGCTGATCGCCGCCTGTCAGAGCGTGGCTGACCGGTTCTGGCACAGCAAGCTGTATTTCCCGGTCTGCTTTCTGATGCTCGCGGTGTTCATGGCGGCTGGACTGCCGGTCGCGGGCGGCATTCTGGTCATGTCCACGCTGATCTTCCTGCTGCTGTTTTGCGACGATCTGCTGAGCGTCCTGTTCCCGGTTGTGCTGCTGGCCATGGTGGGCACGGAGTTTTATGATGAGCTCTACAGCCTGCTGCGCTTCTGGTGGATCGGCTTGCTGGCAGCGGCGGCGCTGCTCGTGCACATCGGTGCTTACGCCCGCGCGCCGCGCAACGGCGGCTGCCTGCACGGCATGGTGGCCGTGTCGGTCGCAACGCTGCTCGGCGGCCTGGGCTTCATCTCCCGCGAGGAGTATTTCTCGCCCACGGCGCTGTACTATTCTCTCGGCCTCGGTGTTGTGATGCTGCTGGTCTACCTGCTGTGCCGCAGCGAGGCGGACCGCACGCGCGACTATGACGTCGCCGAGCGGATGCTGCAGATCCTTTATGCCGGCGGTCTGTTCACGGGCTTTGTGGTGGCGCTGTTTTATGCGCGCCATATGCAGGAGTTCGTGCAGGACTTTTCCACGATCTATTTCAAGTACCGCAATTTCAGCGCGACGATGCTGCTCATCTCGCTGCCCGCCGCGTCGTACTTTGCCGCGCGTGACCGGCGGCACTTCCTCGCGGTCGCGTTTTTGTACTTCATGATGCTCATGACCGGCTCGCGCAGCGGCCTGATCTTCGGTACGGCGATGCTGCTGCTGTGCCTTGCCTATGTGTATTACTGCAATCCCGAGCGCCGCGCGGTCTATCGCCGCGTCGGACTCATCAGTCTGGTCCCGGCGGTCGCGCTGCTCATCGCGCTCGTGCCGCGGCTGTTCGCCTCGCGCATGGTCGACGGTGCGCTCATCTCCCCGGATGACAGCCGGTACACGTTTTTCATCCAGGGCCTGCTGGACTTTGTGAAGAATCCGCTCTTTGGCTGCGGTCTTGGCTCGATGCACAATGCGCCGATCTTCCTCGGCGTGGAGGGCAGCATCGTCTGGTACCACAACCTCATCGCGCAGATCCTCGGCAGTATGGGGCTTGTCGGCGCGGTCGGCTATGGCTGGCTGTTTTATGACCGCGTGCGCCTGCTCTGGCGCAAGCGCAGCCGCACGACGCTGGCGTTCGCGCTGGCCTACTTTGCCATGCTGCTCATTTCCATGACGAACCCGGGCATGTTCTGCCCGATGCCGAATGCGCTGCTCATGGTGGCCATGTTTGTGGTCGTGGAGCGGCAGCCCGATACCGCTGCGGCGCCGGTCAAGGCCGGCATCGCCAGTGCACCGGAAAGGAGATTGTTCTGATGAAACGTTTTCAGCTTCTTACGACCGCAATTTTTCTGTTCTGCACGCTTCTGATCGCCGGCTGCACCGGCCGCGGCGTCGAGGCGCAGGCGACCGCCGCCCCGGAGGCGACGCCGACGGCCACTGCAGATATTATGTCCGGCATCCAGACCGGCGACAGCGCCGTCAACAAGATCCTGGCCGGCACGTGGACTTTTGAGCGCACGGACGCCGACAAGAAGACGGATGAGGGCAGCGCCAGCCAGATCCTGCCCAGCACGGACACCGGCGCCAAGGAGACCACGGACGTCAAGGAGCCCGGCACGATCCGCGAGCTGACGTTCCGCACCAACGGCACGGGTACTTATACGGATGCCAACGGCACGCCGCTGGCTTTCGAGTTTGCGCTTAACGGCGACAACCTGACGCTCGCGCTCGAAAACGGCACGGTGCAGATGTTCCGCTGCACGCTGGAAAACGGGCTCATGTACCTCACGCCGATGAGCAACAACGGCGCGTATCAGGCCTTCACCGATGTGTTCCGCCAGACGCAGAGCACGTCCGGCGAGACGGCCAACTGAATCACCCGGATCCTCCCGGCCGGACGCTCAGAGCGTCCGGCCGTTTTGTGTTTAAAAAAGATTTCAGAAATTTTTCGAGATTTTCGGCCCAGAATCGTGTATAATCAGGAGCATCCATTCGGAAAGGAACTCTGCCATGTCCCGAAAGACAAGAAAACGCGGCCGCCGGCGGCTGCTGGTCATTGTGGTGCTGCTGGCGCTGATCGTCTTCGGCGTGTTTACGCGCGGTCTGCTCACGAGCGGCAAGACGACGGCCGAGCGCGCGCAGCGCGAGCTGGACAGCTATGCCGAGAAAAATGATGCCTCGCTCGATGATTATCCGGACGCGCTCGTGCAGCTCTATGCCCGCAATCCCGACGCGCGCGATTTCGTGCGCGACTACCCGAAGAAAAAAGATCTGACCCCGACGATCGACCTCAGCGGCCTTGCCGGGTCGGAGACCGTGCCGCTGCTGCTGCAGTGGGACGAGCGCTGGGGCTACCGCGAATACAACGAGAGCATCATCGGTCTGGCCGGCTGCGGGCCGACGTGCCTGTCCATGGTCACGATCTACCTCACCGGCGACACGACGAAGGACCCGCTTTGGATGTGCCAGTTCGCGCAAGCGCACCAGTTCAACGTGCCCGGCAGCGGCAGCAAGTGGGCGCTCATCTCCGAGGGCGGGCGGATGCTCGGCCTGGACGTGACGCAGATCCCGCTGGACAAGGATCGCATCTACCGCAATCTCGACGTTGGCAATCCGATCATCGTGGTCGTCGGCCCAGGCGATTTCACGACCGACGGGCACTTCCTCGTCCTGACCGGGCGCGACGGCGACAAGATCACGCTCAACGATCCGAACAGCCCCACGAACTCCCAAAAGAGCTGGGACTATGACACCCTCGCCGGGCAGATCCAGAGCCTCTGGGTGCTGCGCCGCGCGGGCTAAGCGCCGGATAAGGAGAAGCCTCGCAGAGTTTCGCCGCCGGAGCGGCGAAAGAAAATCCAATCATTTTTTCCGGCGGCATGTGCGGCGTAAAAAATACTTCTCAGGCTGCAAGTGTGAAATTTGTGCGCCGGCGGCACACAAATTCTGCGCGCAGCAGACTGCAAGCCCTTTGTCGGAAAACCGCTTGGGTTTTCCGACAGTTTTCAGCAGCGCCGTCTTCGGACGGCGCTGCTTTTTGCGCGTTTCCGGGGTTGCGGTGCGCGGGCAGATGGGCGTATAATAGCGGCATCTGAGATTTTTGCGAAAAGAGGTTACAGGATGGAATACCGTCTGGAGCATGATACCATGGGCGAGGTGCGTGTGCCTGCTGACCGTTACTGGGGCGCGCAGACGCAGCGCAGCTTTGAAAACTTCCGCATCGGCACCGAGAAGATCCCGCCGGAGGTCATCCGCGCGTTCGCGGTCGTGAAGCTCGCGGCCGCGCGCGCGAACGCGCAGCTCGGCGTGCTCGACGCCCGCCGCGCCGGCGCGATCGAGACCGCCTGCCATGAGATCCTCGACGGCTCGCTCGACGGCAACTTCCCGCTCGCCGTCTGGCAGACCGGCAGCGGCACGCAGACGAATATGAATGTCAACGAGGTCATTGCCCACCGTGCCAATGAGCTGCTGGGTGAAGATCTTGTGCACCCGAACGACCACGTCAACTGCTCGCAGAGCTCGAACGACACGTTTCCGACGGCTATGCACGTGGCCGCGCGCGTCGCGCTCGAGGAGCAGGTCCTGCCCGCCATCGGCCGCCTGACGGCGACGCTCGACCGCCTGAGCGCGGAGTACCGCGATGTGGTCAAGATCGGCCGCACGCACCTGCAGGACGCCGTGCCGCTCACGCTCGGGCAGGAGATCAGCGGCTGGAGCGCCATGCTCGGCCACGACCGCGACATGATCGTGCAGGCCTGCCGTGCGCTGAGTGAGCTGGCCCTCGGCGGCACGGCCGTCGGCACGGGGCTCAACGCCCCGGCGGCGTTCGGCGATCTGGCGGCGGAGGAGATCTCCGAGCTGCTGGGCTACGCCTTCCTGTCGGCGCCGAACAAGTTCCACGCGCTCACGAGCAAGGACCAGATGGTGTTTGCCCACGGCGCGCTCAAGGCGCTGGCGGCCGATCTCATGAAGATCGCCAACGACGTGCGCTGGCTCGCTTCCGGCCCGCGCTGCGGCATCGGCGAGCTCATCATCCCGGCCAACGAGCCCGGCTCGTCCATCATGCCCGGCAAGGTCAATCCCACGCAGTGCGAGGCCGTCACGATGGTGGCCGTGCAGGTCATGGGCAATGACACGGCCATCGGCATCGCGGCGTCGCAGGGCAACTTCCAGCTCAACGTGTTCCTGCCGGTGACGATCTATAACTTCCTGCAGTCGGCGCGTCTGCTTTCTGACGCCATGGATTCGTTCGAGGCCAACTGCGTGCGCGGCATCCGGCCAAATTACGCCGTCATTCAGGCGCATCTGGACGCGTCGCTCATGCTTGTCACGGCGCTCAACCCGCACATCGGCTACGAAAACGCGGCAAAGATCGCAAAGCACGCCCACGCCACCGGCCAGACGCTCAAGCAGGCGGCGGTGGAGCTCGGCCTGCTCACGGCCGAGGAGTTTGACGCCTGGGTGCGGCCCGAGGATATGGTGCACCCGAAACAGGAGGAGGCATAAGCATGGATTACGCAAAGGAATCGCTCCGTCTGCATGAGCAGTGGGGCGGCAAGATCGAAGTCAACACCCGCGTGCCGGTCTCCACAAAGGACGACCTGTCGCTCGCATATACGCCCGGCGTGGCCCAGCCGTGTCTGGAGATCCAGCGCGACCCCGACAAGAGCTACACGCTCACGCGCCGGCACAATCTCTGCGCCGTCATCACGGACGGTTCGGCCGTGCTCGGCCTTGGCGACATCGGGCCAGAGGCGGGCATGCCCGTCATGGAGGGCAAGTGCGTGCTGTTCAAGGCGTTTGCGGACGTGGACGCTTTCCCGCTGTGCATCCGCACGAAGGATGTGGATGAGTTCGTGCGCACGGTGTATCTGCTCTCCGGCAGCTTCGGCGGCATCAATCTGGAGGATATCTCCGCGCCGCGCTGCTTTGAGATCGAGCGCAAGCTCAAGGAACTGTGCGACATTCCGGTCTTTCACGACGACCAGCACGGCACGGCCATCATCACGCTCGCGGGCCTCACAAACGCGCTGCGCGTGGTCGGCAAGCGCCTCGAGAACGTGAAGATCGTCCTGTCCGGCGCGGGCGCGGCCGCCATTTCCATCAGCAAGCTGCTGCTGAGCGCGGGCGCGCGCGACGTGACGCTCTGTGATCGCGTGGGCGCGATCTATGCCGGCCGGCCGGAGAACATGAACTGGATCAAAACCGAGATGGCCGAGGTCACGAACCTCCGCCGCCAGGCCGGCACGCTGGCCGATGTCGTCCGCGGCGCGGACGTGTTCATCGGCGTGTCGCAGCCCGGCCTGCTGACCGGCGACATGGTGCGCACCATGCACCGTGACGCCATCGTCTTTGCCTGCGCCAACCCCACACCTGAGATCTTCCCCGACGAGGCCAGGGCCGCGGGCGCGGCTGTCGTCAGCACCGGCCGCAGCGACTATCCGAACCAGATCAACAACGTGCTGGCCTTCCCGGGCATCTTCCGCGGCGCGTTCGACGTGCGCGCGTCCGATATCAACGAGCCCATGAAGCTCGCCGCCGCGCACGCGCTCTCGGCGCTCATCACGCCCGAGGAGCTGTGCGCCGATTATATCATCCCCAAGGCCTTTGATCCGCGTGTCGGCCCGGCCGTGGCCGCGGCGGTCGCACAGGCCGCGCGCGCGAGCGGCGTTGCGCGCATCTGATCTTGAATTTTTCCCCCGCAAAGGAGACATCCTATGGATTCCTATGAAAAATCCCTGCAGACGCTGGAGTTGCCGGCCGTGCTGGCGCTGCTGGCTGCGCAGGCCGTGAGCGAAACGGCCCGCACGCAGGCCATGGCCCTGCGTCCGAGCGGCGACCGCGCCGTGGTGGCGACCCGCCTCGGCGAGACGAGCGCCGCCGCATCGATGATGGTCGTCAAGGGCAGCCCGTCGTTTTCCGGTGTGAAGGACGTACGCGCGGCGCTGCAGCGCGCGGACATGGGCGGCGCGCTCAACACGCGCGAGCTGCTGGATATCGCGGGCGTGCTGCAGGCGGCGCGCTGCGTGCGCAGCTACGGCACCGGCGAGCGGCAGGACAAGACGAGCATCGACTACCTCTTCAGTGCCCTGCAGGCCAACCGCTTTCTGGAGGAGAAGATTTTCACCTCCATCACCGGCGAGGACGAGATCGCCGACAGCGCGTCGAGCGAGCTGGCGTCCATCCGCCGGCTGATCCGCGCCGCGAGCGCGCGCGTGCACGATGCGCTGCAGAAGATCATCTCCTCGCCGAGCTATGCCAAGGCGCTGCAGGAGCCGATCATTACCATGCGCTCCGAGCGCTATGTCGTGCCGGTCAAGGCCGAGCACAAGGGCGCCGTGCCCGGCCTCGTGCACGACGTGTCGGCCTCCGGCGCGACGCTGTTCATCGAGCCGATGGCCGCCGTGAAGGCGAACAACGAGCTGCGGGAGCTGCGCGCACGTGAAAAGACGGAGATCGAGCGCATCCTCGCCGAGCTCTCGGCCGAGTGCGCCGCGCACCGGGAGGACATCTCGAGCGACTTTGACGTGCTCGTGCGCCTCGACCTCATTTTTGCCAAGGCAAAGCTTGCCTACCAGCTCGACGCGATCGCGCCGGAGCTGACGGACAAGCACCTGCAGCTGCGCCGCGCGCGCCATCCGCTGCTGCCGAAGGACACCGCTGTGCCGATCGATGTTTCGCTCGGCGGCGAATTTGACACGCTCGTCATCACCGGCCCGAACACCGGCGGCAAGACCGTCACGCTCAAGACCATCGGCCTGCTCGCGGCCATGACGCAGTGCGGCCTGCACATCCCGTGTGCCGACGGCAGCACCATGCCGGTGTTCCACGAGATCATGGCCGACATCGGCGATGAGCAGAGCATCGAGCAGTCGCTGTCCACGTTCTCGGCGCACATGACGAACACCGTGCGCATGCTCAAGGAGTGCGACGACCGGTCGCTGCTGCTGTTCGACGAGCTCGGCGCCGGCACGGACCCGGCCGAGGGCGCGGCGCTGGCCATCGCCATCATCGAGCACGCGCGCAAATGCGGCGCGCTCATCGCCGCCACGACGCATTATACCGAGCTCAAGGTCTACGCCACGACGCAGCCCGGCGTCATGAACGCCTCGTGTGAGTTTGACGTGGACTCCCTGCGCCCGACGTACCACCTGCTCATCGGCATCCCCGGCAAGTCCAACGCCTTTGCCATCTCCGAGCGGCTGGGTCTGCCGCAGGAGATCATCGACGACGCGCGCAGCCGTGTCAGCACTGAGAGCGCGAGCATGGAGGCCACCATCGAAAAGCTCGAGCAGGTGCGCCAGCTCATGGAGCGCGACCGCACCGAGGCGGCGCATCAGCTGCGCGAGGCGGAGGAAAACCGCCGCAAGTCCGAGCGCCTGAAGGCGGAGCTCTCCGTCCGGCTGGAAAAGGCGGACGAGAAGGCCCGCCGCGACGCCGAGCGCATCATCGGCGACGCGCGCCGCACGGCGGACGAGGTGATGCGCGAGCTCGACGAGCTGCGCAAAATGGAGAAAACGGACGCCGACCACCACCGCGCCAACGACGCGCGCGCTGCCCTGCGCCGCAAGCTGAACGTGGCCGAGGACGCGGCCGCCGCCGCGGCGCACCCGCAGCCCAGGGAGAAGAAAGTCTCCGCCCGCCCGGTGCGCGTGGGCGACACCGTGCAGCTGCGCAAGATGGGCGACATCAAGGCGACCGTCACGGCCATCTCCGCCGACCGGACGCTGACCCTGCGCGCGGGCATCATGAACGTGACGGCCAAGGAACAGGACGTGTACCTGCTCGAAAATGAGAAGCCCGAGGCGCAGAAGTTTGCCGCCGCGCACGCAGCCAGCCTGCGCAATATGGCCGCCGAGTCGGAGATCGACCTGCGCGGCATGGACACGATGGAGGCCGTCGCCGCGACCGAGCGTTTCCTCGACAACGCCGTCATGGCCAAGCTCGAGAAGGTCACCATCATCCACGGCAAGGGCACCGGCGCGCTGCGCGCCGCCGTGCAGCAGTCGCTGCGCAAAAACAAGGCCGTCAAGTCCTACCGGCTCGGCCGTTACGGCGAGGGCGAGAGCGGCGTGACCGTTGTCGAACTGAAATAAAAACAGAAAAACCCGGCGAAAAAACGCTGTGCAAAGCAACAAAAAAACGAAAATCGGTTGACGATGCTGGGCGTTTTTGATAAGATGATACAAGCATAATAGTGCATAAGGAGTGGAGAAAATGATCACGAAAGAAGCAGTCATCAACAACCTGGAGGGACTCCATGCACGGCCCGCGGTCTTTTTTATCCAGAAGGCAAACGAGTTCAAGAGCAGCATCTGGATCGAGAAAGACGAGAGACGCGTTAACGCCAAGAGCCTTCTCGGCGTCCTGTCGCTTGGCATCGTGAAGGGCTCGACGATCACCCTCGTGGCCGACGGCGCCGACGAGCAGGAAGCGATCGATACCCTGACCGCACTGATCAATTCCGATTTTTCCGAATGATCCCAACAACATGAAACCGAAACAGGGGCGTGTCATCAGCACGCCCCTGTTTTCCTGACCGCAGATTTTTTTCGGCATCGCAGGAGCAGACTATGGAAAAACTCCGACCCGAGCAACTGCGCGAAAAGGCCAATATGCTCCCGCTGCTGCCGGGCGTGTACATCATGCTCGACGAGCACGGCGAGGTCATCTATATCGGCAAGGCGAAAGCGCTCAAAAACCGCGTCACGAGCTATTTTCGCGGCGAGCACCTGCCGAAGGTGGCGGCCATGGTCGCGCACGTTGCGGATTTCAATGTCATCGTCGTGCAGTCCGAGTTCGAAGCACTCGTGCTCGAAAACTCGCTCATCAAGCTGCACAAACCCAAATACAACATCCTGCTCAAGGACGACAAGGGCTATCCCTTCGTGCGTCTGGACGTGACGCAGCCGTACCCGACGTTCTCGCTCGTCAATCATACGGAGAAGGACGGCGCGAAGTACTTCGGCCCCTACGGCGGCCGGAGCATGACGGCCGAGATCATCGATACCGTATGCAAGACGCTGCGCCTGCCGACGTGCACGCGCCGCTTTCCGCGCGACATCGGCCGCGCCCGCCCGTGCCTGAATTACCACATGGGCACCTGCGCGGGCTACTGCCTGAAGGACGTCACGCGCGCGGAGTACCTCAAGGCCATCCGCGAGGCCGAGATGATCCTCGACGGCCGCACGGCGGAGCTCACGGCCGAACTGACCGAGCAGATGCAGGCTGCGGCCGATGCGCTGCGGTTTGAATACGCGGCGTCGCTGCGCGACCGGCTGCGCGCTATCCAGGGCCTGCAGAACCACCAGCGCGTCATCGCCACGGCCTACTCCGACACGGACGCCGTCGGCTTTCAGCGCGGGGCCAAGTGCTGCTTTACCGTGCTGCACTTTACGGACGGCAACCTCACCGGCAAGGACAAGTCGTTTCTCGACGAGCCGATGGAGCCGGACGGCGAGGCGCTTGCCGCGCTCGTGCAGCAGTATTATGAGGGGCGCGGCGCCTATCCGCGGCAGGTGCTGCTGCCGTGCGCGCTCGAGGGGCAGGAAGCGCTCGAGCGCCTGTTCACCGAGGCGGCGGGGCACAAGGTCGCGCTCGCCGTGCCGCAGCGCGGCGACAAGTGCCGCCTGACGGAGATGGCGGCGAACAACGCGCGCGAGGAGATCCTCATTGCGACGACCGCGGCGCAGCGAAGCCTCAAAACGCTCGAATGGCTTCAGCGTGCGCTGGAGCTCGACGCGCCGCCCGAGCGCATCGAGGCATTTGACATCTCCAACCTCGGCGATACCGGCATCGTCGCCGGCATGACCGTGTTTCAGCACGGCCGGCCGCGCAAGTCGGACTACCGGAAGTTCCGCATCCGCACGACGGACGGGCAGAACGACTACGGCGCCATGCACGAGGCGGTCACGCGCCGCTTTCAGCACTATGTGGACGGCGATCCGGGCTTTTGCCCGCTGCCGGATCTGCTGCTCATCGACGGCGGCGCGGAGCACGCGACGGTCGCACAGGCGGTGCTCGACGGCTTCGGCCTGAACGTGCCGGTGTTCGGCATGGTCAAGGACGACCGCCACCGCACGCGCGCGCTCATCACGCCCGGCGGGCATGAGATCGGCATTTCCGCCAACCCCGCGGTGTTTGCCTTCATCGGCACGATCCAGGAGGAGACGCACCGCTTTTCCATCGACTATCAGCGCCGGCTGCGGCGCGAGAGCCTCTCGTCCGAGCTCGATCAGATCCCCGGCGTGGGCGAGAAGCGGCGCAACGCGCTGCTCAAGGCGTTCCGCAGCACAAAGGCCATCCGCGCGGCTTCGTATGAGGAGCTGTGCGCGGCCGTTCCGGCGGGTGCTGCCCGCGCGGTCTACGACCACTATCACCCGAAAGGAGAACCGCCATGCGTGTGATCACAGGTACGGCCCGCGGCCGCAGGCTGCGTGAGCCGGAGGGGATGGCCACCCGTCCCACGACCGATAACGTCAAGGAATCCATGTTCAACCTCATCCAGTTCGACATCGAGGGCCGGCGCGTGCTCGACCTCTTTGCCGGCACGGGCCAGCTCGGCATCGAGGCGCTCAGCCGCGGCGCGCGCAGCGCCGTGTTCGTCGACGAGAGCCGCGCCGCCGTGCAGCTCGTGCGCGCCAATCTCGCACTCTGCCGCCTGCAGGGCGACGTGGTGCAGGGCGAGTCGCTCGGCTACCTGCGCACGTGCGGAAAATTTGACCTGATCTTCCTCGATCCGCCGTATGATACGGGATTGCTTGACAAAGCACTTGAAAATGTTGTACAGTTTGACATATTAGCTGAGGGTGGTATAATCGTGTGTGAGAGCCGCCGCGAAAAGGTGCTCCCGCAGCTTCGAGCGCCGTATCATCTGCTCACGGAGCGCAATTACGGCAAGATCAAGCTCACGCTCTACGGAAAGGGAATCCACGCATGAAAACAGCGATTTACCCCGGCAGCTTTGACCCCATTACCCTCGGCCACCTGAACATCATCCGCCGCGCGTCCGGCATTTTCGACCGCGTCGTCGTGTGCATCATGCCCAACGCCGGCAAGCTGCACCCCATGTTTACCCGCGAGGAGCGCGTGGCGCTCGCGCGCCGCGTCGTCAGCCGCTTCCCCAATGTGGAGGTGGACACGTTCGACGGCCTGCTCGCCGAATACGCCAAGACCTTCCCGGAGGGTGCGGTGATCGTCAAGGGCCTGCGCGCGAACACGGACTTTGAAAACGAGTTTCAGATGGCGCTCATCAACAAGAAGATCAATCCCGAGCTGGACACCATGTTCCTGACGGCCAGTCAGAAATATACGTTCCTCAGCTCGTCGGTCGTCAAGGAGCTCGCGGGCTACGGCGCGGATCTGACGCCGTTCGTCCCGTGCGAGATCATTGACGATGTGCACGAACGCGCGACGCGCGGCGAATAAACCCGTTTCAGATCGACTTTTTCACCGGCACTGCCGGAACACGCTTTGGGAGGAAACAAAATGGACAACGAAGTCATGGAACTCATTGACCAGCTTTATACCATGGTGTCGGAGGCATGGGGCGTGCCGCTCGGCAACGAAAAGTGCATCGTCGAGCGCGACCAGGTCCTTGAGATCCTCGATGAGATCAAGACCGCCATGCCGGTGGAGCTTTCCGAGGCAAAGCGTCTGGTCTCCGCCCGCGACGAATTCATCAACAACGCCAAGCGCGAGGCCGAAGGCATCCGCAATCAGGCGGAGGAGCGCGCCCGCGCGCTCGTGGACGATCAGGAGATTGTGCGCATCGCCAAGGCCCGCAGCAACGAAATGCTCGCCTCCACGCAGGCCAAGGCCGACGCGCTGCGCCGTGCCTCGAGCCAGTTCTGCGATGAGGCGCTGCGCCGCACGGAGGAGGCCATCTCCGCCGCGCTCGGCAGCGTGCAGCAGGCGCACGCCGCGTTCCAGAACGTTGCCGGCAGCACGGGTGCGCCCGCCGCTGCCCCTGCAGCCACCGCTGCCCCTGCAGCCAGACAGCCGGAGATCCGCTTCGAGGGCGAGGAAGCCCCCGAGGAGGAAGCCAACTGACCTGCTTTTCCTGCACATCCGCACCGCCGCCGGTATGTCCGGCGGCGGTGGTGCGTTTTGCCGAAATTTTTCCCCGCCGGGCGCGCTTTGGGCGCTTCCGGCGGGGATTTTTTCACGCTTCGGCGGCACATCTTGTGCCGCCGTTTTCCTTTTTTCGGCGGGAAACGCAAATGCTTGTGGCCGGAAAAACCACAGTCGGATTGACAGAATTGTCGGAAATTGCAAGAAAAAGGCGGGAATTTCTCCTTGCAATTTTTCCGTCCTGCCACTATAATGAGGATTACACGTGGGGCGAAGTGGTTTAAAAAGCATCAAAAGCCCACGCATGGGGCGCGAAAGTGCACGATTTCGGAGAAGGGGGGATGCAGCATGACCGGTATCTATCAGCATACGCTTGACGCCAAAGGCCGTCTGTTCATCCCGGCCAAGCTCCGTGAAGAACTGGGCGACACGTTCTATGTGACGGTCTCGCCCGAAAAGTGCCTGTCGGCCTACAGTCAGGAAAACTGGAAGGCGATCTCCGAGAAGGCGGCGGCCATGACCAATCTGCAGCAGCGCAAGGTGCGCCCGCTGTTCGCGTATGCGGCCCGCTGCGATCTCGACGGGCAGGGGCGTATCCTCCTGCCGCAGCACCTGCGTGAATTCGCCGGCCTGACCAAGAGCGTCACCGTGGTCGGCAGCAACAACCATGCGGAGTTCTGGGATAGCGCGCGCTGGGATGAGATCTGCCCGCTCGAGGCGCTGCCGGAGAACATCGCCGCCGTGATGGAGGAGCTGGATTTCTGATGGACGCCGGACATATCCCCGTGCTGCTGCACGAATGCATCGACAACCTGAACATCCGCCCCGACGGCATTTACGTGGACGGCACGCTCGGCATGGGCGGCCACTCCGAGCAGATCGCCGGCCGCCTGACGACCGGAACGCTCATCGGCATCGACCGCGACGAGACGGCGATCGCGCGCGCCGGCGCGCGGCTGGCCCCATTCGGGGAGCGCGTGCAGCTCGTACACGGCAACTTCCGCGACACGGCCGCCATTCTCGACCGTCTCGGCATCGACGCCGTGGACGGCATGCTCTTTGACCTCGGCGTTTCCTCGCCGCAGCTCGACGAGACGCAGCGCGGCTTTTCGTATATGCACGACGCGCCGCTCGATATGCGTATGGACGCGACCAGCGGCCTGAGCGCGTGGAACGTCGTCAACGAGTGGCCGGAGAATGAGCTCAAACGCATTTTGTATGAATACGGCGAGGAGCGCTATGCGCCTCGCATTGCCGGGGCGATCGTACGCGCCCGGGCGCAGCGGCCGATCTCGACCACGCTGGAGCTGGTCGATGTGATCCGCTCGGCCATGCCGGGCGCGGCGCTGCGCGAAAAGCAGCATCCCGCCAAGCGCAGCTTTCAGGCGATCCGCATCGCCGTGAACGACGAGCTGGCGGCGGTGCGCGAGATGATGGACACCGCGCCGGACAAGCTCCGCGTCGGCGGGCGGCTGTGCGTCATCAGCTTTCATTCCCTCGAGGACCGGATCGTCAAGACCGGCATCGCCCGGCGGGAGCACGGCTGCACCTGCCCGCGCGAGGCACCGGTGTGCACCTGCGGCTTTGTGCAGACGCTGCGCAGCGTCTCCCGCAAGCCGATCCTGCCCGGCGAGGAAGAACTGGAGTGTAACCCGCGCGCCCGCAGCGCGAAGCTGCGCGTTGCCGAGCGCGTCTGAGAAAGGAGCCGATCATGGCATCCCCTGCTTCGAAAAAACGCAATACCGCGCCCATGGACGGCAACGCGGCGTATGACCTGCGCAGCACGGCTGCCGAAGAATACCGGTACAGTGCGCCGGTCGAGATGCCGCACGCTCCCCGGACGACGGAGGCCGTCGTCCCGGAGTCCGTTCCCACCCCCAAGCAGGCGATCGCCCCGCTGGCCGTGCTCGGCTTTGCCATTGCCGCCGTGCTGATCGTCGTGTCGCTGGTCGCGCGCGTGCAGCTCTCGCAGGCGTCGGCGGAGGTCTCGGCGCTGGAGGATCAGTATACCCAGCTGCAGGAGCAGCAAACGCGCCTGCGCATTGATTACGAGAGCGCGTTCAACCTCACGGAGATCGAGGATTACGCCATCCACGAGCTCGGCATGCAGAAGCCGCGCAGCGATCAGCTCTATTATATCAGCAGCGACGCCACGGACACGGCGGTGGTCCTTGACCAGAACGCGGCCGAACCGCTGAGCCTTGCCGACCGCCTCGGCGATTTCTTCTCTTCCATTTTGGAATATTTTCGATAAGCCAGCCTGTATGATAGTACTATCCCCGCAGGAACAAGGAGACAGACATGGCGAATGAAACTTCCGGGCGCCGGGACAACCGCGTGCCTTTTCGTGCAAGTACCAAAACACCGAATATCATGATGCTCCGCCGCACACGCTTCCTTTTGATTGTGTGCGGCATCCTTGCATTTGCTGTCCTTGGCATCAAGCTGTTCAATGTCATGATCGTACACCATGACGAGTACGAAAAAATGGCGATCGACCAGCAGGTGCGCACGACGGAGATCACGGCCTCGCGCGGCGCAATCTACGATACGAACGGCAAAATCCTGGCCATGAATGCCTCGGTCGATACGATCTTCATCAGCCCGGCCGAGATTGTCAAGAACAAAGAAGATCCGCAGTTGATTGCGCGCGAACTTTCCGAGATCCTCGACGTCGATTATGATAAGATCCTGGCCATGACGAAGAATACCGACCGCTGGTATGAGGTCGTCAAGCGCAAGGTCGAGCCGGAAGTGTCGGAAAAAGTGCGCGCGTTCAAGAAGGAGAACAACCTCACCGGCGTGAAGATCGAGCCGGACACGAAGCGCTATTACCCCTACGGCAATCTGGCCGCGCACGTCATCGGCTTCGTCGGGCAGGACAACAACGGCCTCTACGGCCTGGAGCAGCGCTATGACAGCTATCTGACCGGCAGCGCCGGGCGCATCATCCGCGCGACGGATAACCGCGGCACGGATATGCTCTTTGTCAACTACGAGGACTACTACGATGAGACAAAGGGCGACGACATGAACCTGACCATCGACGCCACGATCCAGTATTACCTCGAAAAGCACCTGCAGCAGGCGGTCGAGGATTACGACGTGCAAAATGGCGCCGCGGCCATCGCCATGGACCCCAACAGCGGCGCCATTCTCGGCATGGTCTCGCTCGGCAACTTTGACCTGAACGACTATCAGAAGGTCAGCGACAAGGATCAGGAGGCCATCGACGCCGAAACGGATCCCGACAAGAAGGCCGAGATGCTCTCCGCCGCGCAGACGAAGCAGTGGCGCAACAAGGCCCTGTCGGACACCTACGAGCCCGGCTCGACGTTCAAGATCATCACGCTGGCCATGGCGCTCGAAGAGGGCGTGGTCAATGAAAATTCGTCGTTTTACTGCGGCGGCAGCACGAACGTGCTCGGCCGTACCGATCCGCTCAAGTGCTGGAAAACGGCCGGCCACGGCAGTCAGAACCTGACGCAGGCCATCCAGCACTCGTGCAACGTGGCGCTCGTGCAGATCGGCCAGCTCATCGGCGCGCGCACCTTCTACAAGTACGCCGAGGCGTTCGGCTTCCTGAACTTGACCAGCAACGTGGACAGCAACCTCACCGCCAAGACCGGCATCGACATGTCCGGCGAGAGCGGCAGCATCTGGTGGAGCCAGAACACGTTCTACGACCCGGAGAACCTCTCCCAGCTCGCGGCGGCCTCCTTCGGCCAGACGTTTACGATCACGCCGCTGCAGCTCATCACGGCAGTCAGCGCCTGCGTCAACGGCGGCTATCTCATGAAGCCGTACGTCGTCAAGAGCATCGTCAACAGCGACGGGGAAGCGGTCGTGTCCAATTCGCCGACCGTGGTGCGCCAGGTCGTGAGCGAGCAGACGAGCGCCACCGTGCGCCAGATCCTCGAGCAGGTCGTCGGCGACCCCGTCGACGGCACCGGCAAGAACGCCTACGTCGCCGGCTACCGCATCGGCGGCAAGACCGGCACGTCGGAAAAGGTCGCGCAGGACGCGGCCGGCGGCGCGAAGGAGTACATCGTCTCGTTCATCGGCTTTGCGCCGGCGGACGACCCGCAGATCGTCATCCTCGTGCTGCTCGACACGCCGAGCAACAGCACCGGCATCTATATCAGCGGCGGCCAGATGGCCGCGCCCGTCGTCGGCAAAATGATGGCGGACATCCTGCCGTACCTCGGCGTGGAGCCGTCGTACTCCGAGACGGAAAAGACGCATATGGATAAGACCGTACCGAACGTGACGGGCCTGTCCGTTGAGCAGGCGAAGGCCGCGCTCGCGGAGGTGGGCCTGCAGGCGCGCATCTACGGTGATGGCAGCGCAATCACGGCGCAGCTTCCGGGCAGCGGCGCGGTCGTGGCCAACGGCAGCACCATCCTGCTCTATGCCGGCAAGGAGCCCTCGGGCGACAAGGAGACGATGCCGGATCTGTCCAATCTCAGCTATCAGACAGCCCGCGACCGCATGGCCGCACTGGGGCTGTATATCAAGACCAGCAGTTCGATCACGGATACCGCGGCGCAGGTCATCTCCGGCCAGAGCGTCGCCGCCGGCACCCAGATCGATCACGGTACGGTCGTGGAGGTCACGCTCGTGACCAGCGATTCGGGCATGCTGGGCCGATACTGACGAACAACGGAGGTACGTTTATGAAACTCAAGCGACTGCTGTCCGTTCTGGACGTGTGCGAATGCACCGCCGATCCGGAACTGGACATCCGGGATATCAGCTTTGACTCGCGCACCACGCAGCCCGGCGACCTGTTCGCCGCCGTCTGCGGGTATGAGTCCGACGGACACCGGTTCATCGGCGCAGCCGTCGAGCGCGGCGCGGCCGTCGTGCTCTGCCAGCGAAAGCCGGAGGTCGAGATACCGTATATCCTCGTGGCCGACAGCCGCCTTGCGCTCTCGCGCATCTGCTGCGAATTTTTCGATAACCCGTCGCGCGAGCTGACCATGATCGGCGTGACCGGCACGAACGGCAAGACCACCGTCACCACGCTCATCAAGCATATGCTCGAGCAGTGTCTGCACACAAAGGTCGGCCTCATCGGCACGAACGCGAACGTCATCGGCGACGAGGTGCTGCACACCGAGCACACCACGCCCGACGCCTATGAGCTGCAAAAGCTCCTGCGCCGGATGGTCGACGCCGGCTGCACGCACGCGGTCATGGAGGTGTCGTCGCACTCGCTCGTGCTGCACCGCGTGGAGGGCATCCGCTTCCGGGTGGGCATCTTCACGAACCTGTCGCAGGACCATCTGGACTTTCACAAGACCATGGAGGCGTATGCCGCGGCCAAGGCGCAGCTGTTTGCGCAGAGTGACGTCGGCATCGTCAACGCGGACGACGATTGGGCGCACGTCATGCTCGAGCACGCCAAATGCCCGATGCACACCTATTCCGCCAAGCGCAACGACGCCGACCTCGTGGCCAAGGACATCCGCCTGAGCGCGTCGGGCGTGCGCTTTGTCGCCATGCACGGCGATGCGATCGCGCGTATGCGCCTCGGCATCCCCGGCATGTTCTCGGTCTACAACGCGCTGAGCGTCATTGCCTGCGCCTGCGCGCTCGGCATTTCGCTCGACGACTGCGCTGCCGCGCTCGACACGGCAAAGCCCGTCAAGGGCCGCGCCGAGGTCCTCGAGACCGACGGGGATTACGCCATCCTCATCGACTACGCCGTCACGCCCGACGCCATCGACAACATCCTCACGACGGTGCGCGAGTTCGCACCCGCGCGGCTCGTGTTCCTCTTTGGCTGCGGCGGCGACCGGGACCGCGGCAAGCGCCCGAAGATGGGCCGCATCGCGGGCCAGAAGGCGGATTTCGTCATCGTCACGAGCGACAACCCGCGCACGGAGGACCCGGAGGCGATCATCGCCGACATTCTCCCCGGGCTCAAGGAGACGCACACGCCCTATGTCGTGCGGCCCGACCGGCGCGAGGCCATCGCCTATGCGATCGAGAATCACTGCCCCGGCGATGTCATCATCCTCTGCGGCAAGGGCCATGAGGATTACCAGATCATCGGCAAGACGAAAGTGCACATGGACGAGCGCGAGATCGTCGCCGAAATACTCGAGAAGAGGAAGAGAGAGAAATGACACTGAAGCTGATACTGGCGTTCGTCATCGCGCTTGCGGTGTCGGCCGTCGTCGGATTTTTCCTGGTCCCGTATCTCAAACGCATCAAGGCGGGCCAGAGCATCAAGGAAAACGGCCCCACGTGGCACATGTCCAAGCAGGGCACGCCCACCATGGGCGGGCTGATGTTCATCGCCGCGATCGCGGTCGTGTGCCTGTCGGTCGGCTTTGAGTGCATGGCCGAGGGCGAATACGGCCACCTGTTTTGTCTGGCGTTCGCGCTCGTGTTCGGCGCGATCGGTTTTCTGGACGACTATGAAAAGCTCAAGAAAAAGCAGAATCTCGGCCTGACGGCCGGCAAGAAGCTGCTGCTGCAGCTGGCGGCGGCCGTGGCGTTCATTTTCCTCATGCGCCGCTTCGGCTATGTTGCGCTCGACAGCCTGTACATCCCGTTCTGGAACAAGACGGTGCCGGTCTCCGAGCCGTTGTATGTCATCTTCGCGGCCTTCGTCATCGTCGGAACGGTCAACTCCGTGAACCTCACCGACGGTGTGGACGGCCTCGCCGCGAGCACGACGATGCCGGTGTGCATCTTCTTCGCCGTCATCTCCATGCTCTGGGGCGAGCGGTTTTTGTCCCTCGGCGTGTTCGCCTCCGGCATTGCCGGCGGCCTGCTGGGCTTCTTGATCTATAACTTCCACCCGGCGAAGGTGTTCATGGGCGACACGGGTTCGCTCTTTCTCGGTGGCGCGGTCGCGGCGCTGGCCTTTGCCTACGACATGCCGCTCATCCTTGTGACGCTCGGCATCATGTACATCATCGAGGCGCTGTCGGATATCATCCAGGTCGGCTACTTCAAGCTCACGCACGGCAAGCGCGTGTTCAAAATGTCCCCGTTCCACCACCATCTCGAGATGGGCGGCTGGACGGGCCACAAGTGGAAGGAAACGCAGATTGTGGCGCTGTTTGCCGGCGTGACGGTGCTGTTTGCAGTTTTGTCGTTCATCGGCGTGTTCCACCGCTTCGGCGTGTGAGGCGCGCGCCGCGGTGCAGGGAGGTGCTTATATGAATATTTCCGATCTGAGACTTCCCGCGCGCCAGGCGAAAGCGTCCGCCGGGCCGCAGCGCGGCAGCTTCGACCTGCCGTTTTTCGTGCTCACGCTGCTGCTGCTGACGATCGGCGTCATCATGGTACTCTCGTCGAGCTTCGCCCGCGCGTATGCGCAGGGCAAGTCGCCGACGTATTACTTCGTGCGCCAGGCGGCCTTTGCCGTGGCCGGCGTTGTGGCCATGATCTTGCTGTCCAAAGTGCGCATGGCGACCTACCGCCGTCTGTCGCTGCTGGTGCTGGGCGTGAGCATTTTCCTGCTCGCCGTCGTCTGGATTCCGCACATCGGCACTCGCGTCAACGGTGCGCGCCGGTGGCTGAGCCTCGGCTTTACGACATTTCAGCCGTCGGAGATTGCAAAGATCGCGGTCGTGCTGTTTTTCTCCAGCATGATCTGCACCTATAAAGAGCAGATGCAGACGTTCCGCTACGGTGTCGTGCCGTTCATGGTCGTCACGGTCATCATCGTCGGCCTGCTGATGCTCGAGCCGCATCTGTCGGCGTCCATCATCATCATGGCGCTTGCGATCGTGATGATGTTTGTCGGCGGCATCAAGCTCTCGTACCTGCTCGTCGGCATGGGCAGCGCGGGCGCGCTGCTGCTCATCGCAAGCAAATTCGTGCCCTATGTGCACAAGCGCATCGTGTCCTGGCGCGACCCGTTTGCCGATACGAGCGCGGCCGGCTATCAGATCGTGCAGTCGCTGTATTCCATCGGCTCGGGCGGCTTTCTCGGGCTCGGCCTCGGCCAGAGCCGGCAGAAGTACCTCTATCTGCCCGAGGAGCACAATGACTATATCTTTTCCATCGTCTGCGAGGAGCTCGGCTATGTCGGCGCCATTGCGATCCTGATCCTGTTTGCGCTGCTCATCTGCCGCGGCTACTGGATCGCTGCGCACTCGCCCGACCGCTACAGCTTCCTCGTCGGCATCGGCATCACGACGCTGCTGTCGATCCAGGTGTTTTTGAACATCGCAGTCGTCACGAACCTCATCCCCTGCACGGGCATCTCGCTGCCGTTTTTCAGCTACGGCGGCACGGCGCTGCTCATGCAGCTCGGGGAGATGGGCATCATCCTGAGCATCTCGCGCGACATTCCGACGAAAAAAGCGCGCTAGTTTCTGACTTTGAAGTGTATATCCGGCAGCCCGTGGCGGTCTTCGGCGCGGACTGCCCGATTTCCGTTTTTGATCCTGGGAGGCATTGCTATGAATTTTCTCTTTACCTGCGGCGGCACCGCAGGCCACATCAACCCCGCGCTCGCGGTCGCTGGCATCCTGCGCGACCGGATGCCCGACTGCGGCATCCTCTTCGTCGGCGCCAACGGCAAGATGGAGACCGACCTCGTCCCGCGCGCGGGCTACGACATCGTGACCGTGGAGGTCACGAACATCCACCGCAGCCTCAAGCCGTCGGAGATCGCGTACAACTTCCGCTCGCTGCACAACGCGCGGCAGGCGACGAAGGACGCGCGCAAGATCATCGAGGACTTTCAGCCTGACGTCGCCATCGGCACCGGCGGCTACGTCTGCTACCCCGTGCTCAAGGCAGCGGCGCAGCTCGGCATCCCGACCATCGTGCATGAGTCCAACGCCGTGCCCGGCCTGACGACGAAGATGCTCGCCGGCGCGGTCGACCGCATCCTCGTCGGCTTCGAGGAGAGCAAGCAGCACTACAGCGAGCAGGAAAAGGTCGTCGTCACCGGCACGCCGGTGCGCGGCGCGTTCACGGCCTGCTCCAAGGCGGAGGCCAAGCGCCAGCTCGGGCTCGACCCGGACAGGCCGCTGGTCGTGTCGGTCTGGGGCTCGCTCGGCGCGTCGTACATGAACGAGGTCATGACGGCGTTCATCACGCGCGCCGCCGTCACGGACGCGCCGTTTGCGCTCATCCACTCGGCCGGGCGCAACGGCTATGAGAAGATGCACGCGGCCCTGCTCGAAAAGTGCCCGGCCGATCTCGCCGCGCACGGCATGGACGTGCGGCCGTATATTTATGACATGCCGCTCGTCATGGACGCGGCCGATCTCGTGCTCTGCCGCGCGGGCGCGTCCACGCTCGCGGAGCTCTCGTGCATCGGCAAGCCCGCGATCCTCATCCCGTCGCCGAACGTCACGAACAACCATCAGGAGCGCAACGCGCGCGTGCTCGAGCACGCCGGCGGGGCGAAGGTGCTGCTCGAGGGCGCGTTCACGGCGGACGATCTGTATAACCTCGTCAGCGACCTGCTCGCCGACCCCGCGCAGCTTGCACAGATGGCGCAGAACATGAAATCCGCCGGCGTTGCCGACGCCGCCGAGCGCATTGCCGATCTGGTGCTGAAACTGGCCGACCGGCACGCAAAATGACAATCTCGCGTTTCTCTGCATAGGATGGCATGAATTTGCTGTGCGGAGGAAAGATTATGAGCATATGGCACATTTACGGCGGAAACAGACTGACCGGGAGCACCCAGGTGCAGGGCGCCAAGAATGCGGTGCTGCCGATCATGGCGGCATCCGTGCTCGCCGGCAGTGAGACGGTTCTGCACAACGTGCCCGACCTGAAGGACGTGACGATCACGCTGCGCATCCTGCGCCATCTCGGCTGCACGGCGGAGCGCGACGGGGACACGGTGCGCATTGATTCCCGCGGCATGAACCGCGACTTCATCCCGCACGATCTCATGCGGGAGCTGCGCTCCTCGGTCATTTTTCTCGGCGCGATCCTCACGCGCTTCGGAACGGCGAGCCTGTCCATGCCGGGCGGGTGCGAACTCGGCCCGCGGCCGGTGAACCTGCACCTCGACGCGCTGCGCGCGCTCGGCGCGGAGGTCACGGAGCGCGGCGGAGACATCGTCTGCTGCGCGCACGATCTGAAGGGGCGTCGCATCCTGCTGCCGTTTCCGAGCGTCGGCGCGACGGAAAACGCCATGCTGGCCGCCTGCGCGGCGGCGGGGGAGACGGTCATCTGCAACGCCGCGCGCGAGCCGGAGATCCTCGACCTGCAGTGCTACCTGCGCAAGCTGGGCGCGCGCATTTCCGGCGCCGGCACGTCGACGGTCACGGTCAGCGGCTTCCGGCCGCAGCCGTTTGTGGAGCACACGATCATGCCGGACCGCATCGTCGCGGCGACGATTTTGTGTGCCGGAGCCGCCTGCGGCGGCGATGTGGAGCTGCAGGGCGTCGACCCGGACCATTTTTTGACCGTTCTGGACTCGCTTTCCGAGGCAGGGTGTGCTATAATAAAAACGGCGTCCACCGTGCGCCTGACATCGACCGGGCGGCTCACCGCGCCGCGGCCGGTCGTCACGCAGCCGTATCCGGGCTTTCCCACGGATGCGCAGCCGCCGCTCATGGCTGCCTGCCTGAAGGCGAAGGGCACCACGGTGTTCACCGAAAACATCTTCACCAACCGTTATCGTCATGCCGAGGAGTTCCGGCGTCTGGGCGCAGCCGTCAGCATCGAGGGGCGCGTGGCCTATGTCACCGGCGTCGACCGGCTCACCGGCGCGCCGCTCACATCGAGCGACCTGCGCGGCGGCGCGGCCATGATCGTGGCCGGCCTCTCCGCCGAGGGCGAGACCGAGATCCTCGACAACGGCTATATCAACCGCGGCTACGACCGCTTCGATGCGTGCCTGTCGGCGCTTGGGGCCGATGTGCGCTGCGCGGCGCCGCGGTGAAAGGAATCACCTGTCTATGAAACAATCGAAGCAGCCCGGGCCGCGCCGCGCGCGCCGGCCCCGCCGCCCGTCCGGCGGCCGGGGCCGGTCGCTGCTGCAGCCGCTGATCTTTCTGCTGATCTGCGCGGCGCTCGTCCTGGGCATGAGCGTATTTTTCCGTGTTGCAAAGATCGAGGTCGTGGGCAACTCCATCTACACGGCCGAGGAGGTCGTCGAGGCCTCCGGCATTGGCACGGGCGACAATCTGTTTTTCATCAACCGTTTCTCGGCCGCCAGCCGCATCTTCAGCAAGCTCCCGTATGTGGACAAAGCGAAGGTCACGCGCGCGCTGCCCAACCGCGTCACCATCACGATCCAGGAGAGCAGCGCCATGGCCTATGTTCAGGCGGATGGCGGTTACTGGGTTTTGGACCAGAACTGCAAGCTGCTCAAATCCGTCACGGAGAGCGAGTTGACCGGCCTTGCCCGGGTCGACGGCATTACGCCGGTCGAGCCGAAGGTCGGCGAGGTGCTCAACGCCGGTGAGGCCGATGCGCCGAAGGTCACGTATCTGGCGGCGATCCTCGGCCAGCTGCTCACGCGCGACATGGCGTCCAAGGTCACGGTCATCGACCTGTCGGATGCGTCCAACCCCGGCTTCACCTATGACGGACGATTCACGGTGCGCCTCGGCGCGAATGAAAATGTCGAGTACAAATTCGGTATGCTGCAAAGCGCGGTCTCCCAGCTCACGGCCAGCGATGCCGGCACCATCGACCTGTCGATCGACAAACGCGCACATTTCAGCCCCGGCTGATTGTTCACAAAAAAAGATTGACCTGATAAGGAAAACGATATAAAATGGGAAAGAATAAGAACAAACAGAAGCGCAACCCGCCAAAAAACGGCTTCCAGAGCGCGCATGCGCCGGCCGCCGATACAAATAGAAACAACAGGGAGGAACCGAATATGTCCTTTGCTACCGAGTCCGGTCCGGAAAATGTCGTCACCATCAAGGTCGTTGGCGTCGGCGGGGCCGGCAACAACGTCGTAAACCGCATGGTTAAGTCCGGCACTCAGGGAATTGAGTACGTGGCTGTCAATACAGATAAGCAGGCTCTGGCCGTTTCGAGCGCGGATCAGAAGATTCAGATCGGTGAGAAGCTGACCCATGGTCAGGGCGCCGGCAGCGATCCCGACGTCGGCAAGCGCAGCGCCGAGGAGAGCCGCAACAACATCGCCAAGAGCCTGGAGAACGCGGACATGGTCTTCATCACCGCCGGCATGGGCGGCGGCACCGGCACGGGCGCAGCGCCCACGATCGCGGACATCGCCCGCGAGGCCGGCATCCTGACCGTCGGCGTCGTCACCAAGCCCTTCAAGTTTGAGGGCAAGCGCCGCATGGATCAGGCCATGGTCGGCATCAACGAGCTGCTGGGCAAGGTCGACTCCCTGCTCATCATCCCGAACGACCGGCTGAAGTTCGCCACCGACCAGAAGGTCACGCTGGCCAACGCCTTCGAGATCGCGGACGATGTCCTGCGTCAGGCCGTCGTGAGCATCTCGGACCTCATTAAGAACACCGGCTTCATCAACCTCGACTTTGCGGACGTCACCTGCGTCATGAAGGACGCCGGCTTCGCCCACATGGGCGTCGGCCGCGCCGCCGGCAAGGGCAAGGCGGAGGACGCCGCCCGCATGGCCGTGGCCAGCCCCCTCATGGAGACGTCCATCAACGGTGCGCGCGGCGTGCTCATCAACATCACCGGCTCTGAGGATATGGGCCTGGAGGATGTCGAGACGGCCGCAAACCTCGTTCAGGAGGCTGCGCACCCGGACGCCAACATCATCTTCGGTGCGAGCTTCGATCCCTCGCTCGACGACGAGATCCGCGTGTCCGTCATTGCCACCGGCTTCGACGAGCCGGGCAAGGCGCAGGCCGAGCAGGCTGCCGCCGCTCCGGCGCAGGCCCCCGCTGCCGGCCTCTACACGGCCGCGGCGACCGCTGCCAAGGCTGCTGCTCCGGCTGCGGCCCCGGCCGCTCCGGCGACGCCGGCTCCGGCCGCTGCCCCGGCTGCGGACGCTGCCGCGCCCGCGGAGGAAGATCCGTTCGACAGCATCTTCAAGATCTTCAATTCCAAGTAATTCGACATTTTTTGACCAAAACCGCCTTCGCTCCTGTGAAGGCGGTTTTTGCATTCCAACGGAGGAGGCAGCCGCTTGAAAAACTGGCGCATTACCCGCGTTCTGATGTCCATGGCGGACACGTTTCTCGCCCGGCGCGTGACGCGCTCGGCGGCCGAGCTCGCCTACTGCATGGTCATGGCGCTGTTCCCGGCCATCATCTGCATATACGATCTGCTCGCGCTCATCCTGCGCGACCCGGCCGCCGTGCTGCGCATCGTCGAGACGCTCGTGCTCCCGCGCGAGACGCAGGCGCTCGTATCGGACTTTCTGACTTACGTGTCCGGCAACACGAGCGAGGTCATGTTCTTTGCCGCGCTGCTGGTCATGATCACGAGCGCGTCGGCCGCTTTCCGCGCCATGGCCGCCATCGTCGGCGAGATCCACGGCGGCAAACGCTTCGGCATCGTGCGCAGCACGATCGTGAGCGTGGCCTTTTCCGTGGCGTTTCTGCTGGTGCTGTACCTGTGCATCCTGCTCATGCTGACCGGCAAGCACTTTCTGCTCTGGCTCGATGCGCTGCTGCCGCATGTGAGCATCGTCTGGTCATGGACGTGGCTGCGGTTTTTGATCCTGTTTGCCATTCTGCTGATGATGATCCTGATCCTCTACCGGCTCACCACGCCGCGCCGGCCGCAGCACCGGGTGCTGCCGGGGGCAGTGTTTTCCGCCGTGGCGATCGTGTGCATGAGCATCCTGCTGTCGTGGCTGATCGGCAACAGCACAAAGTATTCCCTCGTGTACGGATCGCTCGCTTCGGCCGTGATCCTGCTGTTCTGGTTTCAGGCGTTCGGACTGCTGCTGATCCTTGGCGTGCTGCTCAACCATGCGCTTGAGGTGACTGCGGAACAAGAACCGTAGATGTGCCTGCTTCCTTAGAAAAGTTTGGAATCTTGCTTTACAAACCGACAATTTTCACGTATGATAATTGGTTAAGAAGAGTTTGTGAGCCGAAGACGGCTTTTGCGCCGAAAAATTGATCGAATTCAGATTTTTTTGCAATAAAATTCGTTTTCAGGCATTATTCTCATGTGGGGTAATTCTATGCAAAATGATGATATGCACAGCGCCGGTTCGTGCATGGCCAGCGGCCAGCCGCCAGATGATGCGCTCATACTGCGCATCGCGCAGGGGGATACTGCGGCACTGGAAGTGCTGTATCGCCAGACGTCCTCCTCCATTTACGGCTTCGCGCTGTCCATCCTTCGGGATCCTGTGGCGGCAGAGGACGTGATGCAGGACACGTTTGTGAGCGTGATGCAGTCGGCACCGGGCTATCAGCCGTCGGGCAAACCGATGGCGTGGCTGCTGACGATCGCGCGCAACCTGGCGTTGATGCGCCTGCGCAAGGCGGAAAACAAAAACCTGTCTTTTGATGAGTTGTTTCATGTGGAAGATACGCATGATGCCTATCAGGTGACAGAGAATCATATGGTGCTTGAGAAAGTGCTGCATACGCTCACGGACGGCGAGCGGCAGATCGTGATGCTGCACGCGCTGTCCGGACTCAAGCACAGAGAAGTTGCTGACCTGCTGGGAATCCCGCAGGCAACAGCCATTTCTCGTTATAATCGTGCGCTTGGAAAGCTGCGCAATTCGATGGGAGGTGACGATCTTGACCGATAAGGAATTGCTGGAACAGCTGCGGACCGAGGTCGTTGCCGAGACGCCGGATTGCTGGAGCGCCATCTTGGCGCGTGTGCAGGCCCCGGCGCAGCAGCCGGAGGAGGAGAAGGTCGTCCCAATGCCGGAGCGCGGACGTCGCCGCGGCGCGTGGAAGCGCTGGGTCGCAGCGGCGGCGGTGTTCTTCCTGGCCGTGCTCGGTGGCGGACTGTATGCCACGCAGGTGCCCGGCGGCGTTGCTACGCTCGATGCCAACCCCAGCATCGAGCTGACAGTCAACAAGCTCGGCCGGGTCTTGTCCGCACGCGCGTGCAACCCGGACGCCCAATTTGTGCTCGACGATCTGGAGTTGCGCAATCAGTCCCTGCAGACGGCAGCGGACGAGATCGTCGCCGCAATGCAGACAGATGGCTATCTATCGGCAGATACGAACTCCGTCCTCGTGACGGTCGAGGCCGGCAAGGGCGATGCGCGTCTGCGCGACCGGCTGGCTGCGGCCGTGGAAAGCGCCCAGACGGATTGCGGCATGGACCCTGCGGTCCTTGCTCAGGTGCTGGAGGTAGATCCGGAGCTGGAGGCGTATGCCTCTGCCGTGGGTGTCAGCGCCGGCAAGGCGATGCTGATCCGGCAGATCAGCGACCAGGTGCAGGACCTTTCCGGCGAGGAGCTGGTCAGCCTGCCGATCAACGATCTGAACATTCTGGCGGCGTCCAACCAGGTGGAGCTTTCCGGCATCGAATCCATCGGCGCTGCCAGCACCGGCGTATATGTTCCGTATGACAAGGCGCTGCAGGCGGCGCTTACGTGCTGCGGCCTGACTACGGATGACGTGACCAGGGCGAGTATGCGCTTTACGCTCATTGACGGCGAGATGGTCATGGAGTTCGTGCTCTCGGACGGCGAGCGGCACTATGTGTGCAGCGTCGATGCCGAAACGACTGAGGTCTGCCGCCTGACGGGCGATGAGCCGAGGCGGCCGGAAGAGACGGAGATCGTTCCGGTCTCGCCGGTGGTGCGGCCGAATTTGCCCGTGACGCCGGCGCCGACTCCGACGCCCACCCCGATGCCGGAGCCGACACCGACACCGACGCCGATGCCGACGCCTGCCCCGACGCCGACTCCGACGCCGACGCCGCCCGTCGGCCCGGTCACGCAGGAGCAGGCGCTGAAGATCGCCATTGCGGCGGCCGGCATCTCGGAGAGCGACCTGGCCGCGTGGGATGTTCAGCTCGACGAGAGTGGTGCGCAGCCGGTCTACCGCGTGACGCTTACGACGGTGTACTACTTCCACCCCCGCTACGTCGTGGCTGTCGATCAGCAGACCGGAACGGTGCTCTCGGTGGAACGGTCCGCATAATTCAAGCAACGAAAAGGACGCCCGGTCGGGCGTCCTTTTTTGCTGCGCGCAGATATGGCGCATCCCTCTGCCGGTGGGGCAGAGGGATGCACGACTTCAGTTCATGAATTTTTCGATCGCCTGATTCAGCTCGTCGATGGCCTGCTGGTCGCCGGTCTCCACAGCGTCGGCCAGACAGTGGTCGATGTGATCCTTCAGGATGATCTTTGCTGTGTTGTTGAGCGCCGAGCGCACGGCTGCGAGCTGGATGAGCACCTCGGCACAGTCGCGTCCGTCCTCTACCATGCGTTTGACCGACTCCAGATGGCCGATCGCGCGGGCCAGCCGGTTGATGACCGCCTTGGTCTGCGTGTGGGTGTGCGGGTGCGCGTGGGTGTGCGGGTGTGCGTGGGTGTGCCCCTCGCCGCCGTGGCAGTGGGTGATGACGTTGCCGTTCTCGTCCACGTGCGTGTGCACCATCGTGTTGGGATCCTGTTCCGCCATGGTATCATCTCCTGTCATTTCGCCGCAATTTTACCGTGTTTTGCGCCGCTTGTCAATGCGCAGCCTCAGTAACCGTCGGCCTGCAGCGCGGCGCGCAGCTTTTCGATGGCCTTTTTCTCGATGCGTGAGACGTATGACCGGCTGATGCCGCAGCGCTGCGCGGTCTCGCGCTGCGTCAGCGCCTCACCGCCGCCGATGGCATAGCGCAGGCGGATGATCTCCGCTTCACGCGCATCGAGCACTTCGCCGATGCAGCGCCGCAGCGCCCGGCTGACCTCGTCCGCCTGGAGGTGTTCGTCCATGTCGTCGTCCTCAGACAGAATGTCGATCAGCGACAGGTTGTTGCCGTCGCCGTCCGTGTCGAGCACGTCCGAGAGCAGCATTTCCGACGCATTCTTGCGCGTGCTGCGAAAATACATCAGAATCTCGTTTTCGGCGCACTTGCTGGCGTACGTCGCCAGACGCACGCCCTTGTCGGGCCGGTAGGTGTTGATGCCCTTGATGAGCCCGATCGTGCCGATCGAGATCAAGTCGTCCGTGTCGTCATAGTGCGTGTAGTATTTTTTGATGATGTGCGCCACCAGCCGCAGGTTGCGCTCAATGAGCACGTTGCGCGCCTCCAGATCGCCCTGCAGCCAGGCGTCGAGATACTTGCGCTCCTCGGCCTCGCTCAGCGGACGCGGGAACGAGCCGCCGGGCGTCAGGCGCAGCATCAGAAATGCACTGCTCATCATCAGCATCAGGGTACTGTACAGCATTTTCAGCCCTCCGTTTCTGCCTGAGGCTATTCTATTCGGCGGCTGCAAGTACACTTGCCTGCCACACAATTTTCCGGATGTGCGCAAATGTTACACAACAAAGCGTTGATTACTGAATAAAAAATGACGGTGCGACGAAGAAAATCATACGTTATACTTGACAAAATGCCCAAAAAGCGTTAATCTTTGAACAGAAGGCCATTCCGGATTGAAAAATGGCCGGTGTGCTCAAAATTGAAAGGAGAACATATCATGGATTACAAAACTCTGAGTGTGAAGACGTTTATCGAGGACATGAACGGCAAAGAGATCATGATGAAGACGGTTCCGTCCCTGACCAAGTATCCCCTGAAGCTCTTCTACAAGAAGACCGTCGGCGACATCGTCAATCTCGTTCGCAGCAAGAAGCTCGTTCCGGAAGATGCCATCCAGGCTTTCATCAAGGACGTCGAGGCGCTCTAAGTTATCTCATATGCAACAGATCCCTTGCCAGCCGGCAGGGGATCGTTTTTTGCCTGCCTGGTTTACATAACTCTTATTTTTGCGCTGAAACGCAAAAAACGGATTGACAATCCGTTCAACTTGTTGTACAAAGTAAGAAAAGTAATACGATTCTTACAGGAGGCGGATCGCATGGAGACCATGCAGGACAAATTCATGACCACGGTGCGCATCGGCCCAAAGGGGCAGATCGTGATCCCGAAGGAGGTACGCGCGATGTTTGGGCTCGCGCCGGGGGACTCGCTCATCCTGCTGGCAGACCGCGAGCGCGGCATCGCGCTGCAGAGCAGCAGCTACTACGATTCGTTCGTGCGCGCGGTGTTCGATCAGGGCGCGCAGGCGGCCGCGCCGGATGTGCCCGAGGCCGAGACGAAGGTGTTTGCCTCCGCGCTGGAGCGGGAGCTGAAGAAGGGGGACGGCAAGTGAACATTCTGGAAGTGGAGGGCCTGTGCAAGACCTATCCGGCGTTTGCGCTGCGCGATGTGTCGTTCGCAGTCGAGCCGGGGACGATCATGGGCTTCATCGGCCGCAACGGCGCCGGCAAGAGCACGACCATCAAGTCCATGCTCAATCTCGTGCACCCGGACAGCGGCCGCGTGACCATGTTCGGGCAGGATTTTTACGCCAACGAGCCGGCCTGCAAGCAGCAGCTCGGCGTGGTGCTCGGCGATGTGGATTTTTACCCGAATAAGAAGCTGCGCAGCATCACGAACGTGACGCGGACGTTTTACGACCGCTGGGACGAGGACAAATACCGGCACTATCTGCAGCTGTTCGCACTCGACGAGACGAAGAAGGTCTCGCAGCTCTCGTCCGGCATGCGCGTGAAGTATATGCTCGCGCTTGCGCTCTCGCACGATGCGCGCCTGCTCATCCTTGACGAGCCGACGAGCGGACTTGACCCCGTGTCGCGCGACGAGCTCATGGAGCTGTTTCGCGGCGTGGTCAAAAGCGGCGAGCGCAGCATCCTGTTTTCGACGCATATCACGTCCGATCTCGAAAAGTGCGCCTCGCACATCACGATGATCAAGGACGGGCAGATCCTGTGCAGCGACACGCGCGACGGGTTTCTCGCGCGCTATCGCGCGCAGTTCGGCGACGGGCAGATGTCGCTCGAGGACATTCTTGTGCGCGTGGAAAGGAGAAGCTATGACAGCGAAGATTTTCTCTAAGGACCTGCGCCTTGCAGCGCACCCGATGATGTACGTGTTCGCGCTCTTCGGCGTCATGCTCATCATCCCGAACTATCCGTACACGGTCGTATTTTTCTACGGCCTGCTCGGCATTTTCTTCACGTTTCTCAACGGCCGCGAGAACAAGGACGTCTATTACTGCGCCGTGCTGCCGGTCACGAAGCGCGACCAGGTGCGCGCCCGCGCCTGGCTCGTCGTGGCAGTGGAGCTGGCGGAGCTCGTGATCGCGGTGCCGTTTGCGTTCCTCTCCGCGCGCATCAATCCCAACGGAACGAACCTTGTCGGCATCGACGCAAACGTCGCGCTCTTCGGCTGCGTGCTGCTGATCTACGGCGTGTTCAACGTTGTGTTCCTGCCCGTGTTTTATAAGACGGCCATCCGCGCCGGGCGGGCGTTCCTGCTTGCGGTCATCCCGATGACGGTGCTCATGGTGCTCGTCGAGGCGCTGTCCCATTTTCTGGTCGTCGGGCCGTATCTCGATGCGACCGACGCGGCCGGTCAGGTGCGGCAGCTGCCGGTACTGGCCGTGGGGCTGGCGGCGTTTGCGCTGCTGTCGTGGCTGGCATACCGGAAGGCGGCCAAAAACTACGAGCGGGTCGATCTGTGACGGGGGACTTGCCGGGACGCGAAAAATATGCTATCCTGAAAAGCAACTCACGTGAGCTGCTTTTCATTTTTTTGTCCGGGAGGGATCTGCATGAAGAACAAACGTCTCTGGCTGTCGGTGACGCTGACGGTCCTGGTCGTCGTATGCGCTATGCTCATCCTCTCGCGCATCAACGAGACGCGCAGCAACGCCGCGCCCGCCGCGCCGACGGATCTTATTCTCCCGCCGGACATCCAGACGACGGCGCAGCCCGATACGAAGAAGTATGACGACCTGCCGGATGTGGATATTTCCTCCTGGGAGTATCTCATTGCGAGTCAGGCGCATAATATCAGCGACTATGTTCCGGATGTGAGCAAGATCAGCGGCTCGCAGTCCACGTTCGATTCCCGCGCCGTCGACGCGCTCAATGCGCTGCTCAAAGCGGCCAGGGACGCCGGCTGGAGTCCGTATATCTACTGCGCCTACCGTCCGTACCTGACGCAGAAGCAGCAGTATGAGGATCAGGTCAGCGAGAATATGCGCAAGGGCGACACGCGCGACGAGGCTGAGACGGCCGCAGCGCGCGTGGCCGCGCCCCCCGGCACGAGCGACCATCAGACCGGCCTCGGCGCGGACATCGTTGACCAGTACTATTCCTCGCTGAGCGTGGACACGGTCAACGCGCGCTTTCTGACCTGGCTCGCCGACAACTGCGCGGACTACGGTTTCGTCATCCGCTACCCGTCGGACAAGGTCAGCATCACCGGGCGCAACGAGCCGTGGCACGTGCGCTATGTCGGCGACGCGGCGGCGCGGTTCATGACCGAGCACAACCTCTGCCTGGAGGAATTCGTGGCGTTGTACCAGTAAGTGTCCGGCGGCGCAAAAAAAGGCTTGCATTGTCCGGCGCGGGATGGTATGATATTGCCGTACGAAGGAAGCAGGATTTGACAGAGTGGGCACTCGCCCACTCTTTTTCTTGATGTCTTTCGAAGTGTCAGAAAATGGAATGGTGATCTATGAGTAAATTGACAGATGCCGTCCTGGCGCTGGCCGGGCCTGTGGCCGCGCAGCAGGGATGCGAGATCTGGGACGTGGAGTACGTCAAGGAAGCGGGCAGCCGCTACCTGCGCGTGTATATCGACAAGCCGGACGGCGTGTCGATCCAGGACTGCGAGGATTTCAGCCGTGCGCTCGATCCGATCCTCGACGAGGCCGACCCCATTCCCGACAGCTATATTTTCGAGGTGTCGTCCGCGGGAGCGGAGCGGCAGCTCAAGCGCCCGGGCGATTTCGAGCGCTTTCTCGGCGCGCAGGTCGAGGTGCGGCTCTACCAGCCGGTCGACGGCAGCAAGGTGCACATTGGCACGCTCGAGCAGTATGACAACGGCGACGTGACCGTCTCCGACGGCAAGACCCGCCGTGTCTTTCAAAAATCCGCCATCGCACAGGTGCGCCTGCACCTGACCATATAAGGAAAGGGAATTCGACCATGAACGCAGAATTTTTTGACGCAGTTGCAGATATCGAAAAAGAAAAAGGTATTCCGCGCGAATATATGTATGAGAAGATCCGTCAGGCCATGCTGACGGCGTTCCGCAAGGACACGCCCGACTGCGAGGACAACGTGGAGGTCATTCTCGACGAGGCGAAAAAGAAGATCGAGATGGTCGTCAAGAAGACGGTCGTCGCGCGCGTCATCGACCCGTATGTCGAGATCAGCGAGGAGGCGGCGCACCGCATCAGCAAGCGCGCCAAGATTGGCGACGTGGTCAGCGTCCCGGTCGAGACCAAGCAGTTCGGCCGCATCGCGGCGCAGGCTGCCAAGCAGGTCATCATTCAGGGCATCCGCGAGGCGGAGCGCGGCATGATCTACGAGGAGTTCAACTCCAAGGAGCACGAGATCCTTACCGGCGTCGTCAATAAGATCGACCCGCGCACCGGCTGCGCGTTTTTGAAGATCAGCTCCAACTCGGACTATACCGAGGCCATGCTCGCCCCGGCGGAGTGCATCCGCGGCGAGGTGCTGCATGAGGGCGACCGCATCAAGGTCTACGTGGTCGAGGTGCGCAACAGCACGCGCGGCCCGCAGGTGCTCATCAGCCGGACGCATCCGGGCCTGGTCAAGCGCCTGTTTGAGCTGGAAGTGCCGGAGATCTTTGACGGCACGGTCGAGATCAAGTCCATCGCCCGTGAGGCCGGCAGCCGCACGAAGATGGCCGTCTGGGCGGAAGATCCGGTCATCGACCCGATCGGCGCGTGCGTCGGCCCGAAGGGCGGCCGTGTCGCAAGCGTCGTCAACGAGCTCGGCGGCGAGAAGATCGACATCGTCAAGTACAGCGAGGTGCCGGAGGAATTCATTGCGGCCGCACTGGCGCCGTCCGAGGTGCTGGAAGTGACCCTGCTCGACGAGGGCAAGAGCTGCCGCGTCATCGTGCCGGATAACCAGCTCTCGCTCGCCATCGGCAAGGAGGGGCAGAATGCCCGCCTGGCCGCGAAGCTCACCGGCTATAAGATCGACATCAAGCCGGAGAGCGAGGCATAAACCGAAAGGAGGCAGTCACCCATGCCCAAGTCCATTCCCCAGCGGCAGTGTGTCGGCTGCCGTGAAAAGAAGCCCAAACCGGAGCTGATCCGGGTGGTGCGCGCGCCCGACGGGGCCATCTCGCTCGATGCGCGCGGCAAGGCGGCGGGCCGCGGCGCGTATCTGTGCCCGAAGGCCGCGTGCCTGAAAAAGGCGCAGAAGAACCGCGCGCTCGAGCGCGCGTTCGACGTGCCCATTCCGGCGGAGATCTATGAGCAGCTCGCAGCGGAACTGGAGGTGCTCGGCGACGGATAAAGCAGCCAACTATCTCGGCCTCATGCGCAAGGCCGGGCGCATCGCGCTCGGGGAGCATGACGCCGGAGCGGCGGCGCGTGCCGGCAAGGCGTGCCTGCTGCTGCTGGCGCAGGACGCATCGGACAATGCGCGCAAGCGCGCCGAGGGCTTTGCCCATGCGGCGCAGGCGCCGCTGCTGCGCCTGCCGTACACGAAGCAGGCACTGTCCGACCGGCTCGGCAAGACCGGCTGCGCCATCGCGGCAGTCACCGATCCGGGCCTGGCGAAGGCCTTTGTGTCTGCGCTGGCGCAGGCAGATCCGGAGCAATACAGCAACACGGCGGCAGAGCTTGCCGCACAGACGAGAACAGACACGGGCACGGCGCCGACAGGCGGCGGGCGCAACGGCAAGAGGAGGAAACGAGTATGAGCGGATTGATTAAATACAGAGTGCATGAGGTGGCGAAGGATTTCGGCATGACCTCGAAGGAGATCACGCAGATCCTGACGGATTATGCCACCACTCCGAAAAATCATATGCAGGTGCTGGAGGACGACGAGCTCAACGACATCTTTGAGTATCTCACGCAGCACCATCAGGCGGCCAGCCTGGAGGAGCTCTACAAAGTGCCGGACCAGCCGAAGGCCAAGCCGCAGGCAGCCCCGGCCGCGCAGGGCGCTGCGCCCAAAGGCGAAGCCGCACCCGCAAAGCAGCCGCAGCAGGCTGCCCAGCCGCAGCAGCAGCAGCACAAGCCGAAGAAGGACGACAAGCCGCACCAGCCGCGTCAGGTGGCCGAGCGCCGCGTCGTCGATACCCGCGGTGCGACGACGAACCTGTCCAAGTACGACCAGCGTCTGGACGATCTCGTGCCCGAGCGCGCGCAGAATAAGCGCGGCGGCAAGCAGAAGATCCAGAACCGCAACCGTCAGCGTCCGCAGAATCCTGCCGCCGGCGCCAAACGCCGCCAGGAGGAGCGCGACAAGATGCAGAAGCTGCAGCTGGAGATCGCAAAAAAGCAGCAGCTCAAGGTCCAGATCCCGGACACGATCTCCGTCGGCGAGCTCGCCTCCCGCATGAAGAAGACCGGTGCCGAGGTCGTGCGCCGTCTCGTGAAGATGGGCGTCATGGCGTCGCTGTCCGATACCATTGATTACGATACCGCCGCGCTCGTGGCCATGGAGCTCGGCTGCAAGGTCGAGCACGAGGTCATCGTGACGGTCGAAGAGCGCCTGATCGACGACCGCGAGGACAGCGAGGACGAACTCGTCCCGCGCGCCCCGGTCGTGGTGGTCATGGGCCACGTCGACCACGGCAAGACCAGCCTGCTCGACCGCATCCGCCGCACGAACGTCGCGGCCGGTGAGGCCGGCGGCATCACGCAGCACATCGGCGCTTACCGCGTCATGGTCGACGGCAAGCCCGTCACCTTCCTCGATACCCCGGGCCATGAGGCGTTCACGTCCATGCGTGCCCGCGGCGCTATGGTCACGGATATCGCCATCCTCGTCGTCGCGGCCGATGACGGCATCATGCCGCAGACGATCGAGTCGATCAACCACGCGAAGGCCGCCGGCATCCCGCTGGTCGTGGCCATCAACAAGATGGATGTCCACGGCGCGAACCCCGACCGCATCAAGCAGCAGCTCACGGAGTACGGTCTCGTGCCCGAAGAGTGGGGCGGCGAGACGATCGTCTGCCCGATCTCGGCCAAGACCGGCGAGGGCGTGGACAAACTGCTCGAAAACCTGGTCCTGCTCGCCGAAATTCTGGAGCTCAAGGCCAACCCCAACCGTGCCGCCCGCGGCACGGTCATCGAGGCCCGCATGGACAAGGGCCGCGGCCCGATCATGACCGTGCTCGTGCAAAACGGCACGCTCCATCAGGGTGACATCATCATCGCCGGCACGGCCGTCGGCCGTGTGCGCACGATGACCAACGATAAGGGTCAGCGCGTGACGAAGGCCGGCCCGTCCATCCCGGTCGAGATCGCCGGCATGTCCGAGGTGCCGAGCGCGGGCGACAAGTTCAACGCCGTCGCCGACGAGCGCATGGCGCGTGAGCTCGTCGAGGAGCGCAAGCAGCAGAAGAAGGATGCCGCTAACGCCGGCAGCAAGAAGGTCTCGCTCGACGACCTGTTCTCCCGCATCCAGCAGGGCGAGATGAAGGACTTCAACATCATCGTCAAGGCCGACGTGCAGGGCAGCGCCGAGGCTGTCAAGTCCTCGCTCGAGAAGCTCTCGAACGATGAAGTGCGCGTGCAGGTCATCCACTCCGGCGTCGGCGCCATCAACGAGTCCGACGTCATGCTCGCTGCCACGTCGAATGCGATCATCGTCGGCTTCAACGTCCGCCCGGACGCGGCTGCGCGCGACAACGCCGCCCGCAGCAATGTGGAGATCCGTATGTACCGCGTCATCTACGACTGCATCAACGAGATCGAGGCGGCCATGAAGGGCATGCTCGCCCCGAAGTTCCAGGAGCAGATCATCGGCCACGTCGAGATCCGCCAGACCTTCAAGGTCTCCAAGGTCGGCACCGTCTGCGGCGGCTACGTCACCGACGGCAAGATCGTGCGCAACAGCAAGGTCCGCGTCGTGCGCGACAACATCGTCGTGTTCGAGGGCGACCTCGCGTCCCTGCGCCGCTTCAAGGACGACGTCAAGGAAGTCGCCGCCGGTTATGAGTGCGGCCTGCAGGTCGATAAGTACAACGACGTCAAGGTCGGCGACGTGATCGAAGTGTATGTCATGGAGGAGATCAAGCAGTAAAAGGAGTTTCCTATGGCTTCCAACAAACTGGCAAGAACGAATGATGATATCCAGCGCGTGCTGGCAAACCTGCTCACCCAGGTCAAAGACCCCCGGGTGCAGCAGGGGATGATCAGCGTCACCCGCGTCGAGACGACGGGCGACCTGCGCTATTCGAAAGTCTGGCTTTCCGTGCTCGGCATGGAAAACGAGAAGGAATTCAAAAAGGGGCTGCGTTCGGCCTCCGGCTGGCTGCGCCATGAACTGGGCACCGTGCTGGACCTGCGCTACACCCCGGAACTGGTGTTTGAGATCGACCACTCGATCGAGGAGGGCGCGCACATCAGCGCCATGATCGAGCATCTGCACGACAAGGACACCGGAAATGAGGCTTGAAGTATGAATGATCGGGAGTTTGCCGCGGCGCTGCGCGACCGCGACGCAATTCTGATCCTGTCGCACCTGCGCCCGGACGGAGACACGCTCGGGAGCGGTGCGGCGCTTTGCAGCGCACTGCGCCGCATGGGCAAGACGGCGTATCTATTCCCCAATCCGGAGACGACAGCGCGCTATCTGCCGTATGTGGCGCAGTTTTTTGCGCCTGCGGATTTTGTGCCTGCGTGCGTGGTCGCGGTCGACATTGCGACGCCGAACCTGTTCCCGCAGGGCTTTTCCGGCGCGGTCGATCTGTGCATCGACCACCACCCGTCGAACGCGCTGTATGCCGGCGATACGCTCCTGCACGCGGAAAAGTCCGCCTGCGGCGAGGCGGTGCTCGATGTGATCGAGCTGCTGACCGGCAGCGTCACCGAGCAGGAGGCAAACCTCCTGTACATCGCCGTTACGACGGACACCGGCTGCTTCCAGTACGCGAACACGAACGCCGCCACTCTGCGCGCGGCGGCGCGGCTGCTGGAGCTCGGCGCCGATAACCGGAAGATCAGCATGGACTTTTTCCGCAAGATCTCCCGCGCGCGCATGGCGCTCGTGGGGCAGATCTACTCCGGCATGCGCTTTTTCCGCGGCGGTCAGGTTGCCATCGCGGTCGTCACGCGCGCGCTGATCGACAGCGTACACGCGACGGAGGATGACTGCGACGATATCGCCGGTCTGCCCGGCCGGGCAGAGGGCGCGGTCGTGAGCGTCACGATCCGCGAGCTGCTTGACGGCCGCAGCAAGATCTCCGTGCGCTCGAACCCCGAGGTGGATGCGTGCGCGATCTGCGCGGTCTACGGCGGCGGCGGCCACAAGATGGCCTCCGGCTGCACACTCGACTGCGGCACGGAGACGGCCGTGGAGAAAATCCTTGCAGCCATCGACCAGGTGTGGCCCGCATGAACGGGATCCTGCTGGTCGATAAGCCCGCGGACTGGACGAGCCACGACGTTGTGGCCAAGCTCCGCGGTGTGCTCGGCGAGCGGCGCATGGGCCATTCCGGCACACTCGACCCGATGGCGACCGGCCTTCTGGTCGTGTTTGCCGGCCGCGCGACGCGCGCGGTGTCGTTCTCCGAAAATCACAGCAAGTGCTATGAGGCGCGCCTGCGTCTCGGCCTCACGACCGACACGCAGGACACGACCGGCACGGTGCTCAGCCGCTGTGACCGGCGCGTCACCCGCGCGGAGCTGGAGGCGGCGCTGCCGCAGTTTCGCGGGGATATTCTGCAGACGCCGCCGATGTATTCGGCGCTCAAGGTCGACGGGCAGAAGCTCTATGAGATTGCCCGGCGCGGCGGCGAGGTCGCGCGCAAACCGCGCCCGATCACGATCGAAGAACTGGCCGTGCTCGGCGAGGCGGACGGGGACTATGTCCTGCGCGTCCGCTGCTCGAAGGGCACTTACATCCGCACGCTCTGCCACGATATCGGCGCGGCGCTCGGCTGCGGCGGCGTGATGAGCGCCCTGCGCCGGACGGAAGTCGGCGGGTATCGCGTCGGGGATGCACACACGATGGACGCGCTGTGCGCGCTGCCGCGCGAGGCGGCGCAGCGCCTGCTCCTGCCGGTGGACAGCCTCTGGCCGGACGCACCGCGGATCACCGTCGATGCGCGCTCGGAGCGGCTTGCCCGCTGCGGCAATCCGTTTGCACTCGGCGTGCCGGACGGGACTTATCGCATCTATGCTGCGTCGGGGGAGTTTCTCCTGCTGGCGCAGGTCACGGACGGCATGGCCGTCACGATCAAAAGTTTTTTCGAGGTTTCTTGACGTATGGAAAACCAGAAACGGGTCATTGCCCTGGGCTTTTTTGACGGCATTCATATCGGCCACGCCGCGCTCATGCGCCGCACGGTCGCGCGCGCCGGGGAGATGGGCGCCATCCCCACGGTCATGAGCTTTGACGTGCACCCGGACACGCTCGTGCGCGGCACGGAAGTCCCGCTCATCAACAGCGCCCATGGCCGTGAGGAGCTCATCCGCCGCCTGTTCGGCATTGAGAGCGTGGTCTTTATCCACTTTGACCGCACGGTCATGCAGATGCCGTGGCAGACGTTCATCCAGACGCTCGTCGATGAGATGGACGCGGCGGCGTTCGTCGTCGGGCACGATTTCAGCTTCGGCTGGCGGGGCGAGGGCACGGCGGAAAAGCTCGCCGCTTACTGCGCCGAGCGCGGGCTCGGCTGCGACGTCATTCCCGCCGTCACGCTCGACGGCCGCGTCGTCAGCTCCACTTACATCCGCGAGCTGCTCGAAAACGGCGAGGTCGAGCGCGCCAACGCCTTCCTCGGCCACCCGCACACGCTGTCGGACACGGTGCACTACGGCTACCGCCTCGGCACAAAGATGGGCACGCCCACGATCAATATGCAGTTCCCGGACGGGGTGCTCGTGCCGCGCCACGGCGTGTATGCCGCGAAGGTGTATCTCGACGACGGCAGCGAGCATTACGCAGTTACGAATGTCGGCGTGCGGCCGACGGTCAGCGGCGGCCAGCGCGTGAGCGTCGAGAGCTTTATCCTCGACTACCACGGCAATCTCTACAACCGTCAGGTGCGGCTGGAGTTTTATAAGTTCCTGCGCCCGGAGCGGAAGTTCGACTCCGTCGATGCGCTCAAGGCCCGCATCCTCTACGATGCGAACACGACCCGCGCCTATTTCGAAGCGCAGACCCAGCACGCATAAGAACATACAAAACCCGCGGCCCCGGTACTCAGTACCGGGGCCGCGGGTTTGCGTTTTGGGTTATTGCGGGGCTGACTGCGCGGTCTTGGCCGGCCGGCGGCGGGATTTGCCGCGGCCGCGCTTGCGCGGCTGGGCCGCCTTGGCCTTGTAGTAGCTCTCCATGCTGCCCGTCGCCTGATAGGTCAGGCGCGTGGCGCTCCAGGTGCAGTCGTCCGCCTTGCGGAATTTCAGCCGCACGAGCAGCTTGCCGTCCGTCGGGCACTCGCCGAGCGCCATATAGCGCTGGTCGCCCTGGTTGACCCACTTGCTGTAGCGCACCTCGCCGCTGCACAGCGGGCAGCAGGGTGTGACGAACGCAGTGTCGCCGAAGAGCTCCGACTTCGTGGCATAGGACTCCGACGCGACGTGCTCGATCGGATCGGGGCCGTTATTCTCGCCGTGGTGCTCCTTCGGCAGCCGGGTCGTGAGCTTCTGCGCGGCATCGTGGTAATCGGCCAGGCCCTTCTCCATATTCAGGTGCGTGCACACGAGCGCAGTGTTGTACGCGTCGCCGAGCGCGTCGTGCGCGATGCGCGTCTGTTCGATGGCAAAGTGCTCCATCGCCGTGGCGAGTGATTTCTGGTTGCGGTCGCCGTCGGTCTGGAGGTTGTAGATGAGCTGGAGGTTGATCCAGCCGGCGATCCAGTCCCAGTCCAGATCGTGGATGATGATGTTCTGCTCGAGGATGCCCTGATCGTCGCAGCCCCAGGTGAGGAACGTCACATCGTCCCCGCACCAGGCGCGAAACTGCGCCAGCGCCTCCGGAAAGCTCACGCCGGCGGCCAGGCGCTCGCGGTCGAAGCCGGTGAGCTTTTTGACCTTGTAGTGCATACGCTTGAAGTACATGGGCTTGACATCAATCTGAAATTCTTCGCCGGGGGTCATGTCCTCGTTGAGCTTCACCGCGCCGATCTCGATGATCTCGCCGCGCAGGTGAATGGGCAGCTTGTTGAATACGGAGGATTTGGAACTCATCGCCTGATTCCATTCCAGATCCATCACGACATAATGCATGGCTCTTTCCGTCCTTTCCTGTAACATTAGGAGTATAGCACACAATGACGCAACTTTCACGCCCTTTTTTCGGGAATTCTATATTTGAATGCAAGCGCATAGTGTGATATAATCAAACAATACCGTCCGTGGGCGGTACGATGAGAAAACGAAGGGGGTATTCCCAATGAAAATTGCAGTTCTTTGCGGCGGCCTGAGCCCCGAGCGCAACGTCTCGATCTCGAGCGGCACGAAAATTGCCGGCGCGCTCCAGGAGAGCGGCCACCAGGTCGTGCTGCTGGATATGTTTTTCGGTCTTGAGGACTATACCGGCGACATCGCCCATGTGTTTGACGATCCGCCGGCGCTCGGCGGCACGCGCATTGATGAGAGCGCGCCGGATCTGGAGGCCGTGCGCGCGCAGCGCAAGCTCCAGAGCCCGAGCCTGTTCGGCGAGCACGTGCTCGAGGTGTGCGCCATGGCGGATATCGTGTTTCTGGCCCTGCACGGCCGCACCGGCGAGGACGGCCGCGTGCAGGCGACGCTCGACCTGCTCGGCATCCCCTATACCGGCAGCGGCTACCTCGGCAGCGCCATCGCCATGGATAAGGACCTGACCAAGCGCGTCGTCGCACCGCTCGGCGTCAAGACCCCGGCGTGGATGCTCGTCGAGAGCGACGGCATGGACATCGACGCCGTCTGCGCGCAGGCGAAGCTGCCCTGCGTCGTCAAGCCCGACGACTCCGGCTCGAGCATCGGCGTGTCCATCGCCAATGACGAGGCCGAGCTGCGCGCTGCGCTGAAAGCAGCCGCCCACGAAGGCAGCCGCATCCTCATCGAGCAGTACATCTGCGGCCGCGAGGTGCAGATCGGCATCCTCGGCGACAAGGCCCTGCCCAGCATCGAGATCATCCCGGCCGAGGGCTTTTATGACTACCGCAACAAGTACCAGCCCGGCGCCGCCCGCGAGATTACCCCGGCCGAGATCCCGGCCGAGACCGAGCAGCGCCTGGCCGATGCCGCGCTCACGGTGTTCCACGCGCTGAACCTGTCGGCCTATTCCCGCGCGGACTTCATCCTCGACGCGGAAGGGGAGCTCTGGTTCCTCGAGATCAACACCCTGCCTGGCATGACGCCTACCAGCCTCGTGCCGCAGGAGGCCGCCGCCGTCGGCATCAGCTACAGCGAGCTGTGCGAGCAGATCATCGCCGCCGCGCTGCACAAGTGAGCCGATGACGGGCTACTGCGTATCGGACATCGCCGCCATCACCGGCGGCGCGCTCTCGGGCGACGGGGCTGCGCTTGTGACCGGCGTCGTCATCGACAGCCGCGCCGTCACGCCCGGCGCGCTCTTTGCCGCCATCCCCGGCGAGCGGGTGGACGGGCACGACTACATTGGCAAGGCGTTCGACCTCGGCGCGGCCTGTTGCCTTGCGCAGCGCGTCCCGGCGGGGGAGACCCGCCCGGTCATCTGCGTGCCGGATACGGCCGCCGCGCTCGAGACGCTCGCGCGCGCCTACCGCGCCCGCTTTTCCATCCCGGTCCTCGGCGTGACCGGCAGCGTCGGCAAGACGACGGCCAAGGAAATGGTCGCCTCCGTGCTCTCGCAGCGCTGGAACACGCTGAAAACCGAAAAGAACTTCAACAATCAGCTCGGCGTGCCGCTCACGCTCTTCCGGCTCGAACCGGAGCACGAGGCCGCGGTCGTCGAGATGGGCGTGTCGCACTTCGGCGACATGGCGCCGCTGGCCGCCATGGTGCAGCCGACGGCCATGCTCTTTACGATCATCGGCCACGCGCACCTGGAGTTTCTGCGCGACCGCCGCGGCGTCCTGCAGGAAAAGACCTCCGTGCTCGACACCATGCCGGACGATGCCGTCGCCTTCTGCAACGGGGACGACGACCTGCTGCGCGCCATGACCTGCCGCCAGCACAAGGTGACGTTCGGCCTCTCGGCCGGGTGCGACGTGCGCGCGGTCGACGTGCGCGACCTCGGCGATGAGGGCAGCACCTGCACGATCATTGCGGGTACACGGCGCATCCCGGTGCGCATCTCGGCCTACGGGCAGCACATGGTCTATGCCGCGCTCGAGGGCGCGGCCGTCGGTATCGAATACGGCCTGACGGATGATGAGATCATCCGCGGCATCGCGGCCTATCAGCCGGTCGGCAGCCGCGCGCGCGTTGTGCGCACGGCGCGCTATACGGTCATTGACGACTGCTATAATGCCAATCCCGACTCCACGGCGGCGGCGCTGCGCTCCATGGCGACCTTGCCGGCCGGCCGCCGGGTGGCCGTCCTCGGCAACATGGGCGAGCTCGGCGCGAACGCCGCGGCTCTGCACCGGGAGACCGGCGTCTGCGCGGCGAAAGCCGGCGTGTCGCTCGTCATCACCTGCGGGGAACTGGCAAGGCAGATCGCCGCCGGTGCTGTCGCAGAGGATCCCGCCGTTGCGACCGCGTCGTTTGACACGCTCGATGCGCTGCTCCCGGCCTTGCCGGGCCTGCTGCAGCCGGGGGACTGCGTGCTCGTCAAAGCGTCGCACAGCATGCAGTTTGAGCGCATCGTTCAGGCGCTGACACAGGCGTAAAACTTCATGCATGCGTGCTGCACCACGAAAAAGTGCAAATGCCGGTGCATGAAGTCCTTGTGCATCCTTTCCGGTTGCCCCGCAGGGGCGAGGAAATGGCACATTTCTCATTTTACTGTGCTTTTGCATAGCAAATACAGTGAATTTCCAGCCGGGCGAGGCATTGCTTCGCCCGGTATTTTCGTGTTTCGTCAATTCGTCAAAAACGTAACGTTAAAAATCAAACAGCTTTGTTAAAAAAGTAGAAATGCAAAAAAGGGCTTTTCAAATGGCAAAAATGGCGCTACAATGCAGTTGATAAGAAAATAACAAAGCTCGACAGTGTTCGTTCCGATTCGCCGCAGCGGCTGTTGCCGCCTGTGTGGGAAGTGTGGAAAGCGGAACGCAAGAAGATAAAAAATAAAAACACGTTTGATTTCTTAAAGGAGGAATCTGTTATGGCAAAGACTAAGATCGCAGTTCTGTGGGGCCTGCTCATCGCAATGATGGTTGCCTGCGCCGGCATTTTCGCCACGCTCAAAGCGCGCTAGATGAACCCCTACATAGGCAGCACCGGCACGTATGTGGAGACGGTGCAGCCGAATGGTGAAGCGTCCGCCGTCGTTGCGGACAATGTGGTCACGGTCAATGACTGAGCCCTGACAGGCGCGCGGTTCGCCGCCTGCGGATAGAATGAATATGCAAGCGCGCCGGGTGAAGTTTTGCTTCACCCGGCGTGTTTTTTGCCCCAATATTCGGAAACACCTTTTCTTTTTCACCGGAATATGGTGCTTTGAATATGGGAAATGGGAGTGATAAGTTTACATAACGTGATTTTGGGAGGGAACGACCATGTCGAAAACGAGCAGGATCATCCTCTGGTGCGTGCTGATCGCGGTGCTGGCGATGTGCATTGTGCTGTATATTGCGGCGAAGCGGCCGATAGAGGACACGGCCTACCGCAACGCGGGAAAGACATATGCCGAGTCCCAGCAGCCCGGCGACGAGACGCCGGTCATCACGGGCGGGGACATCGCGCTCGCCGCGCCGTACACTTGGACGCTCACGCGCGACAATTACAACACCGCCGGTGCATGGCCGGAACTGACGCAGAGCGCCGGCGCGCCCGGATAAAGCAGTTCCCCGCATCTTCGGATGCGGGGAAACGTTTATGTAGGCTAAAAGAGATATTTGATGAGCAGCAGCAGCACCAGCCCCGGGAAACCGGCCACGCCGATGACGAGCGCGTTGATCCAGTTGAGGCCGAGCGTGATGCCGATGGCGCTGCCGAAAAAGTTGAGCAGAAACAGCGCTGCGAAGCCAATGGCCGTGTTGAGCAGCAGCTTCAGGATCCAGCGGATCGGCTTTCGGAACAGCCGGATGACCAGCCAGACGAGAAACACGGCCGCGATCACGACCAGAATGTCCGTAAGTGTTTGCGACATAAGAAACCATCCTATTGTGTCAGATTTTTCAGATCGTGCACGGCGCAGTTGTACTTTGCGCGCAGCGCGTTGATCTCATAGATGCACGCCTCCATCAGCAGGGGATCGGTGATGTTGTCAAACTCGTTGTAGGCCTGTTCGAGCTCGCGGCGCACGCCGAGCATCTCGGCGCGCACGCGCTGTACCTCTGCGCGGTGCGCCCGCTGCTGCTTTCTCTGACTGGACATGGAAAAGCCTCCGTTCGCTTTTCTGTATATTCTATGTCAGCGGCGGCGGTTTTAGTCAGAGTGCAGCGAAATTTTCCAGGTATAGCAGCGGGTGACGCGCGCATACTGTGCCTGGACAACATATCCGACGCGCGCTGCAGCGAAGCAAACCCGCGGAGGCCGCCCGGCACACAGGCCGCGGCGCAGCATCCGATCCCTGCAAGAGCTTTGCAGGCTGTTGCATCCAGCGCGGGAACGACCCGCTCCGGACCACCGGAACGCCGTTCGGCACGGATTGCGTCAAGCGCCGGAGCGTCAGGGGACAGCCCGAAAAGTTCCGGGGCGGCGGGGAGCACACTTTTCGTGTTCCCCGTCTATTTTTTGGAATTCCTTGCATTTCCGGCCTTGATACGCTATACTAGATTAGTTAAGGTATGAAACGAATGCTACCACATCTTGTGATATGAGAGGGATCCAACGACATGGCAAAGGCCCCAACAACGACTTACGGCAATGACAGCATCTCGATGCTCAAGGGCGCGGAGCGCGTGCGCAAACGCCCCAGCGTCATCTTCGGCTCTGACGGGCTGGAGGGCTGCGAGCACGCGGTGTTTGAAATTCTTTCGAACGCGATCGACGAGGCGCGCGAGGGATTCGGCAATATTATAACCGTTACGCGCTACGAAGACAAGTCCATTGAGGTGGAGGATTTCGGGCGCGGCTGTCCGGTGGACTGGAACGAGAAGGAGCAGCGCTACAACTGGGAGCTGATCTTCTGCGAAATGTACGCCGGCGGCAAGTATAAAAACAACGAGGGCGAAAACTACGAGTACTCGCTCGGCCTCAACGGCCTCGGCGCGTGCGCCACGCAGTACGCCTCGGAATACATGGATGTGACCATCTGGCGCGACGGGAAGAAATACACCCTGCATTTTCGCCACGGCGAGGTCGTCGGCGGGCTCGAGAGCGCCCCGGCCGACCGCAAAAAGACCGGCACGACCATCCGCTGGCGGCCGGATCTGGAGGTGTTCACGGACATCGACGTGCCCGAGAGCTATTTTCAGGACGTGCTGCACCGGCAGGCTGTGGTCAACCGCGGCGTGACGTTCCGCCTGCGCGTGCAGCGCGGCGGCGCGTTTGAGACGACGGACTACTGCTACGCCGACGGCATCCTCGACTATGTTAAGGAGCTGGCCGGGGAGGACGCGCTGACCGTCCCAACGTTCATCGAGACCGAGCGCCGCGGCCGCGACCGCGCGGATAAGCCAGAGTATAAGGTGAAGATCTCGGCGGCGTTCTGCTTTTCCAACCGCGTCAATGACATTGAATACTACCACAACTCGTCCTGGCTGGAGTACGGCGGCGCGCCGGAAAAGGCCACGAAGAGCGCCTTCACCTCTGCCATTGACGCCTACATCAAGCAGCAGGGCAAGTACCAGAAGAGCGAGAGCAAGATCAGCTTTCAGGACGTGCAGGACTGCCTGATCCTCGTCACGAACTGCTTTTCGACCATCACGTCCTACGAAAACCAGACGAAAAAGGCCATCACGAACAAGTTCATCCAGGAGGCCATGACGGAGTTTTTCCGCGCCCAGCTCGAGATCTATTTCATCGAGCACAAAGCCGAGGCCGACCGCGTCATGGAGCAGGTGCTCATCAACAAGCGCAGCCGCGAGACGGCGGAAAAAGCGCGTCTGAACATCAAGAAAAAGCTCACCGGCAACGTCGACCTCGCCAACCGCGTGCAGAAGTTCGTCGACTGCCGCTCGAAGGACGTTTCCCGCCGCGAGATCTACATCGTGGAGGGCGACTCCGCACTTGGCGCGTGCAAGCTCTCGCGCGACGCGGAGTTTCAGGGCATCATGCCCGTGCGCGGCAAGATCCTCAACTGCCTGAAGGCGGACTATGCGCGCATTTTTAAGAGCGATGTCATCACTGACCTCATGCGCGTGCTCGGCTGCGGCGTGGAGGTGCAGAGCAAGCAGGCCAAGGATCTCTCGGCGTTCAATCTCGAGAACCTGCGCTGGAATAAGGTCATCATCTGCACCGATGCCGACGTGGACGGCTTCCAGATCCGCACGCTCATTCTCACCATGCTCTACCGGCTCGCACCAACGCTCATCCGCGATGGCTATGTGTACATTGCCGAGTCGCCCCTGTATGAGATCGTGAGCAAGGGCAAGACTTACTTTGCCTATTCCGACCGTGAGAAGGCGGCCATCGTCGACAGCTTCGGCGGCGCAAAGGCGGATATCAACCGCTCGAAAGGTCTCGGCGAGAACGACCCCGAGATGATGTGGCTCACGACCATGAACCCCGACACGCGCAAGCTCATCCGTGTCATGCCGGAGGACGTCGAGCGCACGGCGCAGGTGTTTGACCTGCTCCTGGGCGACAATCTCGCCGGGCGCAAGGCGCACATCGCCGAGTGCGGCAGCCAGTTTCTCGATCTGGCCGATATTTCCTGAGAAAAACCTGCGTAAAGGAACGGTAACGTTATGCCGAGAAAAAAAGCACCGGAAATCAAGAAAACCGTTGACCCCAACGTCGTCGGGCTCAAGGCGGAGGTCATCTCCCAGCCCATCACCGAGACGCTGGAGCAAAACTATATGCCGTATGCGATGAGCGTCATCGTCTCGCGCGCGATCCCGGAGATCGACGGCTTCAAACCCAGCCACCGCAAGCTGCTGTACACGATGTACAAGATGAATCTGCTCACGGGCGGACGCACAAAATCGGCCAACATCGTCGGCCAGACCATGCGCCTCAACCCGCACGGCGATGCTGCGATCTACGAGACCATGGTCCGTCTCTCGAAGGGTTACGGCGCGCTGCTGACGCCATTTGTGGACTCGAAGGGCAACTTCGGCAAGGTGTTTTCGCGCGACATGTCCTATGCCGCCTCGCGTTACACGGAGGCGAAGCTCGCGCCCATCTGCGCCGAGCTCTTCGGCGACATTGACAGCGACACCGTCGATTTTGTCGATAACTACGACGGCTCCATGAAAGAGCCGGCCCTGCTGCCGACGCGCTTTCCCAATGTGCTCGTGTCGGCGAACCTCGGCATCGCCGTCGGCATGGCCAGCCAGATCTGCGGCTTCAACCTCGAGGAGGTCTGCCGCACGACGATCGCCTATCTCGAGGACCCGAACCACGACCTGCTCTCGACGCTCCCGGCGCCGGACTTTCCGACCGGCGGTGAGATCTTGTACGACCGCGACGAGATGGCCCAGATCTACCGCACCGGCCGCGGCAGCGTGAAGGTGCGCGCCCGCTGGCGCCACCTGCCGAAGGAAAACATCATCGAGATCTACGAGATCCCGTATTCCACGACCGTCGAGGCCGTCATCGACAAGGTGGCCGAACTCGTCAAGGCGGGCAAGCTGCGCGAGGTGGCCGACATGCGCGACGAGACCGACCTCAGCGGCCTGAAGCTTGCCATCGACCTTAAGCGCGGCGCAGACCCTGAGCAGGTCATGCAAAAGCTCTTCCGGCTCACGCCGCTGTGCGACAGCTTCGCCTGCAACTTCAACATCCTCATCGCCGGAAACCCGCGCGTGATGGGCGTGGGCGAGATCCTCGACGAGTGGATCGCCTGGCGCATGGAGTGCATCCGCCGGCGCGTGTTCTTCGACCTGCAGAAAAAGCGCGCCAAGCTCCACCTGCTGCAGGGCCTCGGCAAGATCCTGCTCGATATCGACCGCGCCATCGCCATCATCCGCAATACCGAGCGCGAGGCCGACGTTGTGCCGAACCTCATGGCGGGCTTTGATCTCGACGAGGTGCAGGCAAACTTCGTGGCCGAGATCAAGCTGCGCAACATCAACCGCGAGTACATCCTCAAGCGCACGGCCGAGACCGACGCGCTGGAAAAAGACATTGCCGACCTTGAGGCGACGCTCGAGAGCAAGCGCCGCATCCGCGGCATCATCATCCGTGAGCTCAAGGAGATCATCCGCAAGTACCCGTCGCCGCGGCGCACGGGCATCGTCGCGGCGGAGTCCGTGGCGCAGATGCCGGCCGAGGATCTTGTGCCGGATTACCCGGTGCAGCTGTTCCTCTCGCACGAGGGCTATTTCAAGAAGATCACGCCGCAGTCGCTGCGCATGAGCGGCGAGCAGAAGTATAAGGACGGCGACGCGCTCAGCCAGAGCTTCGGCGCGACGAACCGCGGGGAACTTCTCATCTTCACCGACCGTCAACAGGTGTATAAGGCCAAGCTCTGCGACTTTGCGGACACGAAGGCGTCCGTGCTCGGCGTGTACCTGCCGACGGTGCTGTCCATGGACGAGGAAGAGCACGTCCTGTGCATGGTCGACCCCGGCGACTACCGCGGCGAGCTGCTGCTCGTATTCGAAAACGGCAAGGCCGCGCGCATCCCCGTCTCGGCGTATGAGACCAAGACGAACCGCCGCCGCCTGACCGGCGCGTATTCGGACAAGAGCCCGCTCGTGGCCGTGCTGCCGTTGTACGAGGGCAGCGAGGTCGTGCTCTTTGCGTCCGACGGGCGCGCGCTGCTCTTCCCGCCGGAGGCCGTGTCGCTCAAGGCCTCGCGCACGACGCAGGGCGTCGCCGTCATGGCGCTGAAGAAAAAGGCCGTTGTCACGCAGGCACAGTTTGCGCCCGATACGCTCATCCGCAACCATGCGCGCTACCGCGCCAGGAGTCTGCCGGCCGCCGGCGCGCTGCTGCGCGAGGACGACCGCGGCGAGGAGCAGATGAGCCTGATCTGAGGAGAGAGAGATATGGATCTGCATCGTTTTTCCGCTTTTGATTATATGAAGCTGGTTGTCGGTTCGGCGCTCGTGGCCGCGGCGTTCCAGTTCTTCACGTTCCCGAACAGCATCGTCTCCGGCGGCGTGACCGGCATCGCCCAGATCATCCGCCTGCTGACCGGCATCCCCGTCGGCGTGCTGTCGATCCTTATCAACATCCCCATTTTCTATCTCGGCTGGCGGCACCGCCTCGGCACGCGCCGGCTCGTTCTGGCGCTGTGCGTCATGGCGCTCATCTCCGTGCTCATCGACGCGCTCGCGCTGACCGGCCTTGTCGTGACGGACGAGCCGATGCTCGGTGCAGTTTACGGCGGCGTGCTCAACGGTGCGGGCTACGGCCTGATCTATACCACCGGCACGACCGGCGGCGGCACGGACATCGTGGCCAAGATGCTGCGCCGGCGCTATCCGTACATCAACTTTGGCACGCTGCTGTTCGGCATGAACGTCGTGGTCGTGCTGACGTTTGCCTTCCTGTTCAAAAAGTATGACAGCTGCATGTACACCATGATCGAGATGTTCATCAGCTCGAAGGTCGTCAACCTTGTGCTCTACGGCCCCGGCGTGTCGGAGGTGTGCTACATCATCACGAACAACGTCAACGCCATCAAGAGCGCCATCACCTGCACGATGGGCCGCGGCGTCACGCTGCTGCGCGGCGAGGGCGCGTGGTCCGGCAAGGAAATGCAGGTCATCCTCTGCGTGGTCAAGCGGCCGGAGATCGCCCAGCTGCGCGAGGTCGTGCGCTCGGTGGACGAGCACGCATTTGTCATCGTGTCCGAGGCCAAGGAAGTCTTTGGCCGCGGCTTTGGAAACATCTACGGCGACGATTGAAAGGAGCGGGGTATGCACAAACGCTGCATCGCCGGCATCCTGCTGGCGGCACTGCTGGTGTCGCTGTGCGGATGCACGTCCGTGTTTGACAAGGAATATCTGTCGGTGCGCCCGTATGAGGAGCCGTCGAACCTCCTGACGGATGCCGACACGACGCAGATCCGCAATTATGCGGGTCTCATGCGCGCGCTCAATACCATGGCGGCGCAGTACGAGCGCTCGTTCGTGCTGGCCTTCGGCGACTATGACGGCATCATTGCCGACGATCTGGCCGCCGCCTGTGAGGAGCTGCGCACCGGCACTGCCATCGGCGCGTACTGTATCGAGAGCGTCAGCTATGAGACCGAGCAGGTGATCGCCTACTGCGAGGCGAGCATCACCATCACCTACAACCGGCCGGAGAGCGAGGTGCGCTCCATTTACAGCGCCCAGACGCAAAAGAGCATCCTCGACTGCGTGGTCGATGCGCTCGACCGGCAAAAGACGCAGTTTGCCATCCAGATCAGCACCAGCACGCTCGAAACGGACGATGTGGCCGCGCTCGTGCGCTCGGCGTGCCTGAACCAGCCGCAGCTCGTTGTGGATTTCCCGAGCATCGACGTGACGGTCTACAGCGGCAGCAGCAACAGCCAGAAGATCTTCGGCATCACGCTGCAGTACAGTGTCAGCGAATCCGCGGTCAATGACCGCCGCACCCAGCTCGACGGCCGCGTGCGCACGCTCACGTCTGCGCTCACGACAGGCGAGCAGGAGACACCGCTGCAGGCGGCGCTCGTCGTCATGCGCGCCTGCGAGCAGCGGATCTCGACCGTGAGCACGGCGTATGATGCGCTCGTGAACGGTTCTGCCGACAGTTACGGTCTGGCCATGGCCTACAAGGCAGCCTGCGACGCGCTGAACATCCCGTGCCAGGTCGTCAGCGGCCGCTTCCAGGGGACGGATCGCTGCTGGAACATCGTGCAGGTCGGCGGCAATTACTATCATCTGGATCTGTCCATGCAGTCGGAGACGCTGTGGCTGCGCAGCGATGAGAGCATGCGCAGCACCTATCAGTGGGACGCGGAGGGCTGCCCGGCCTGCGCGGCGCAGTCGTTCATCTGGCGCGAGGGACAGAAGCTGTAACGCCGGATTCGCAAAAAAGATCAAAAAAGGCTTGACAAGTCGGCTTTTTGTGGTAAAATAACGCTTGCATTCACGAAATGCGGGCATAGCTCATTTGGCAGAGCGCCACCTTGCCAAGGTGGAGGTAGCGAGTTCGAATCTCGTTGCCCGCTCCAGATTGAGAACCACACACAGCAAAAACACCGCACGAAGTGCGGTGTTTTTGCTGTGCTTTGCTGCGCTCAGCAGCGCGTTTTTGGTCAGACCCAGAGAAAGAAAACACAATCTAAGGAGGAACCTTCATGAACGCAGATGTTGTCATTGTCGGTGCGGGCCCTGCCGGAATCTTCACGGCGCTGGAGCTGCTGCGCCGCGGCTCCCCGGAAAAGATCGTCATGATCGAGCAGGGGCAGGCCATTGAAAACCGCCGCTGCCCGAAGGCCAAGACTGGCCGGTGCATGAACTGCAAGCCGTACTGCCACATCACGACCGGTTTCTCCGGCGCGGGCGCGTTTTCGGACGGAAAGCTCTCACTGTGCAGCGACGTCGGCGGCGACCTGCCCACCCTCGTCGGCGAGCAGAAGGCGCAGGAGCTCATCGACTACGCCGACAGCATCTATCTGGAGTTCGGTGCGGACGAGCACGTCGAGGGTCTGGAGAATACGGAGGAGATCAAGCGCATCCGCACGCGCGCCATCCGCGCGGGCCTGCGTCTGGTCGACTGCCCGATCCGTCACCTCGGCACGGAAAAGGCGCACGAGGTCTACCTCGGCATCGAAAACTACCTGCGCGACCACGGGGTGGAGATGATCTTTGGCTGCACGTGCGAGGACGTCATCCTGCGCGACGGCCGCTGCTGCGGCGTCGTGGCGCACGATGGACACCAGGACTACACCATCGAGGCCAGGCACACCGTCATCGCCACCGGTCGCCGCGGCGCCGACTGGCTGGAGAAGGTCTGCCTCGAGAACGGCGTGGAGCACAAGCCCGGCACGGTCGATATCGGCGTGCGCGTCGAGGTGCGCAACGAGATCATGGAGTCGGTCAACCGCGTGCTGTACGAGTCCAAGCTCATTGGCTACCCGGCCCCGTTCAAGAACAAGGTGCGCACGTTCTGCCAGAACCCCGGCGGCTTCGTGTCGCAGGAGAACTATGATAACGACCTCGCCGTCGTCAACGGCCATGCTTACAAGGAGCTCAAGTCGCCCAACACGAACGTGGCCATCCTCTGCTCGCACAACTTCTCCGTGCCGTTCAACCAGCCGATCGCCTACGCGCAGAAGGTCGGCGAGCTGACGAATATGCTCGGCGCGGGCCACATCATGGTGCAGCGCTTCGGCGATATCCTCGACGGCAAGCGCACCTGGCAGAAGGAGCTCATGCAGTCGAACGTCCGCCCCACGCTGCCGGACGCCGTCGCGGGCGACATCACGTCCGCCATGCCGTACCGCGCCATGCTCAATATCATCAACTTCATCAAGGCCATGGACGAGGTCGTGCCCGGCTTTGCCGCCTATGAGACGCTGCTGTACTCTCCGGAGCTGAAGTTCTACAGCAACCGCATCGCCATGGACGCCGACCTGAACACGAACGTGCCCGGTCTGCACTGCCTGGGTGACTCCTCCGGCTGGACGCGCGGCCTGATGATGGCCTCGGCCATGGGTGTGCTCATGGGCCGCAAGCTCGCCGGGATGCTCTGATCCGCAGCGGGAGGCCTTGTCAGTTTCTGCACAAAAATGCTTGACAAATTCCTGTGATCCGGTACTATAAGAGGGATGGAAAATGGATATATCCGCCCCGGCGGAGGGAAGGAATCGTTTATGGATGGACTGGAAAAAGCATATTACCGTACTTATCAGCAGGTGTTTGACATTGGCATGCGCTGCCTGCATTGGCGCAAGCCGATCGTGATCTCCGGCGCCGGCTGCATCCGGCAGGTGCCGGATGTGCTGAGCAAGAGCGGCGTGACGAAGGTCATGGTCGTCACCGGCTCGCACGTGGTCAAGTCGCTCGGGCCGAAGCTGTTTGCCGCGCTCGAGGACGCCGGCATGCCCTACGAAGTGTTCAGCGAAGTGGAGGCCAACCCCTCGGTGAACACGGTCGAGAAGATCCGCACGCAGTATCTGGAGACCGGCTGCAGCGGCTTTGTCGCCCTTGGCGGTGGCAGCCCGATGGACGCCACGAAGGGCGCGGCCGCCCGCGTCGCCTGCCCGAAAAAGAGCTGCGACGATATGGCCGGCGTCATGCGCGTCGGCAAGACCGTGCCGCCCATCGTCGCCATTCCGACGACGTCGGGCACCGGCAGCGAGACGACGATCGCCGCCGTCATCACCGACAGCGAGACGCACCACAAGTACGCGCTCATGGATCTCAAGCTCATGCCGCTGTATGCCATCCTTGACCCGGAGCTGACTGTCGGCCTGCCGCCGCGCACGACCGCGACCACCGGCATGGACGCGCTCACGCACGCGATCGAGGCGTACATCAGCTGGACGTATAACACCAAGGAGAGCCTGCGCCTCGCCGAAGAGGCCGTCAAGCTCATCTTCGATAATCTCGAGCTGGCATACCAGCACGGCGAGGATCTCAAGGTCCGCGAGAACATGATGATCGCCGCCTTCAAGGCCGGCTTTGCCTTCTCCCGCGCCGGCGTCGGCAACGTGCACGCCATCGCGCACACGCTCGGCGGCCTGTACAACACGCCGCACGGTCTGGCAAACGCGGTCATCCTGCCGATCGTCCTCGAGGACTACGGCGAGGCCGTGTATCCGAAGCTCGCGCGCCTGTGCGAGATCGCCGGCGTCAAGGCCGACGGCTCGGACGCCGAGAAGGCGCAGACCTTCATCGCGGAGATCTATGCCATGAACGAGCGCATGGGCATCCCGAAGGGCTTTGACTTCATTCAGGAAGAGGACATCCCGCAGATCATCACCTGGGCGCTGGCCGAGGCCAACCCGAACTATCCGGTGCCGGTCGTGTACAATGCCGCGCGCTGCCGCAAGGTCATCGATACCATCCGCGCCAAGGCCGCGGAGAATCTGCCGGCCGAGACCGCCAAGGCATAAGCACATAGAAAAGCCCGCTTCGCACGGCCGTGCGAAGCGGGCTTTCTTGTCCGGCAGGCTCATGCGGCCTGCCGCTCTTTTTTGCTGCCGATGCCGCCGTGGAGTACAAAGCGGCAGAAGCGATTGTCCGGGTGCGCCGACACGATGCGGTAGATCAGCAGCGTGATCGCATAAGCGATCGCGGCGGCGATCAGCCCCACGATCATCCCGCCGAGCACGTCGGACGGGTAGTGCGCCATGAGATAGTTGCGCGCCACGCCCATCGCTGCCACGAACAGATAGGCCCACCAGCGCGCGGGCTTTTTGCCTGTGAGCACGAGCGCGGTCACGCCGGCCATCGCGGCCGTCACATGGCCGGAGGGGAAGGAGTACTCGCTCTCGGCATACGCGCCGGCGGCCTGCCACCAGGTGCGGAAGGGCTCTACCGTCAGCGGACGCGGCCGGGCGACAAAGTCCTTGAGCCAGAAGTTCGTGATGAGCGCGCCGCAGCACACGGCGCCGAACATGCAGATGCCCGCCTTGCGCGTTTTTGGAAACAGCATCAGCACGATGCCGAGCACGAGAAAGAGGATGCCCTTCTCGCCCAGCAGCGTGATGGCCCGGCACAGCGGCGTGAAGAAGCCGCCGGCCGCTTCGGCCAGATTGTGCAGCGCCTGCAAAATGGCGTAGTCATAGCCCGCAAACGCGGTGTTGAGCCACTGCGCGATCGCAGTCAGTTCCATAAGAAATCACCGTCCAGGTACAAAGAATATCTATAGAATAGAAAAGACGAAAAAGTTCGCCAGAGTGTAAAAAGGATTTAAAATCTCTGTAAAGCGACTTTGCAATCTTACACCGTGCGCATGGATTTTGCAACCGTTACCGGCGGCATCGACCCTTAAAATTTTGGATGAATGTTTTTCAATGAAAACGAAAATAGAATGTTTTCTGCGTTTTGGGCGCGATATCCGGCCGGAGGGCTTGACTTTGCCGGGAAAAATCAATATGCTGGTAAGGAAAAATTCTATCTGGAACAGGAGCGATGTTTGCATGATTCTCGATTGCAGCAAATATGTCGGCCCGTGCCGCTGCGGCCGCGAGCACACACTGGAGACGAAGAAGGTCGTCGTGGAGTATAATGCGCTCGACAAGTTCGACCAGTACATGGACGAGGTCGGCCTGACCGGCAAGCGTGCCGTCATATACGATACGAACACCTACAACCTCCCGACGCTCAGGCACGTGCGCGCCGACCAGGAGATCGTCCTCAACGCCGAGGGCCTGCACTCCGAAAAGGGCATGATCGAGGACATGATGCGCCAGCTTGACCATCCGGACGTCATCGTCGCGGTCGGCTCGGGCACGATCATGGACTTCGGCCGCTACCCGGCCTACCACCTCGGCATCCCGTTCGTCGCCGTACCGACGCTGGCGAGCTCCGACGGCTTCACGGCCAACATCTGCTCGATCATCATCGACGGACAGAAAAAGTCCATCCCCATGCAGGCGGCGGCACTCGTCGTCTGCGACCTGAACGTCGTCTCCGGCGCACCCCTGTGGCTGACCGTGAGCGGCATTTCGGACATTCTGGCCAAGTACATTTCGCTGGCGGACTGGAAGATCGCGCACCTCGTCTCGGGCGAGTATTACTGCCCGATGGTCGCCGACCTCGCGCAGGAGGCGCTGACCATCATGCGCAAGGCGGCCGACGATATGGCGGCCGGCGGCAAGCCGGACTTTGAGGCCATGACCATGGCGCAGATGATCTCCGGCCTGACCATGCAGCTGCTCAACCACTCCCGCGCCGCCTCCGGCGCCGAGCACCTGATGGCGCATCTGGTGGAGATGAAGCCGCCGCGGTTTGAAAATGCGCACGGCATGCACGGCCAGTGCGTCGGCGTGGGCACGTACCTGTGCGCGAAGGAGTACCACTACCTCGCCTCGCTCCCGACGCCGAAGGCCAAGCCCTTTGAGCCGCTGAGCCGCGCGTGGGTGGACGAGAAGTTCGGCCCGCTCGCCGACGGCATCATGAAGGAGAACGAAAACGACGTGCTCGGTACGTTCGACCCGCAGAACATCGTCGACCACTGGGACGAGATCCGCGCCATCATCGCCGAGATCCCCTCGGCCGAGGAGCTGGCCGCGCTGTGCGAGAAGCTCGGCGCGTTCTACAAGCCCGAGCAGATCGGTATCGATCCGGCCCTGTCGGAGGACATGCTCAGCGTTTCGGCGGCCATCCGCAACCGCCTGACGCTCATCCGCATGCGCCGCGTGCTCGACTTCAGCGAATAATTGCATCAGCATGAATGCGTCCGGAGGCGAGAGCCTTCGGACGCATTTGCTTTGCCCGGTTTTGCTTGTGAAACAAGGCGGATGGTGGTATAATATTCTGATTTGATTTTTCACGAAGGGAGGCCGTTTCGTGCCGGATTTTGAAGTTGTTTCGCCCTACGAGCCGTCGGGCGACCAGCCCGAGGCGATCGACACGCTCGTGCAGGGGCTGGAAAACGGCATCGACGAGCAGGTGCTGCTCGGCGTGACCGGCTCCGGCAAGACGTACACGATGGCCAAGGTCATCGAGCGCGTCCAGCGGCCGACGCTCGTGCTCGCGCACAACAAGATCCTCGCGGCGCAGCTGTGCAGCGAGTTCAAGGAGTTTTTCCCGAACAACGCCGTGGAGTATTTCGTCTCCTACTACGACTACTACCAGCCGGAGGCGTACATCCCGCACACGGACACGTTCATCGAAAAGGACGCCTCCATCAACGATGAGATCGAGCGCCTGCGCCACTCGGCCACGTCGAGCCTGTTTGAGCGGCGGGACGTGATCGTCGTCTCGTCCGTGTCCTGCATCTACGGCCTCGGCGATCCGATCGACTACGCCAACATGGTCATCTCCCTGCGCACCGGCCAGCAGCGCGACCCGGAGGAGCTCATGCGCAAGCTCATCGACATCCGCTACGAGCGCAACGACATTGCCTTCGCGCGCAATATGTTCCGCGTCCGCGGCGACACGATCGACATTTTCCCGGCCTATTCCTCGGACCATGCCGTGCGCGTGGAGTTCTTCGGCGACGAGATCGACCGCATTTCGGACATCAACGTCGTCACCGGCGCGCCCATCCGCACGCTCAGCCACGTGGCGATCTATCCCGCGTCGCACTACGTCACGACGCACGAGAAGATGGAGCGCGCCATCGGCGAGATCCGCGCCGAGTGCGACGCGCGCGTGAAAACGTTCGAGCAGCAGGGCAAGCTTCTCGAGGCGCAGCGCATTCGCCAGCGCACGGACTATGACATTGAGATGATGCAGGAGCTTGGCTACTGCTCCGGCATCGAGAACTATTCGCGCATCATCAGCGGCCGTGCCCCCGGCAGCGCGCCGATGACGCTGCTGGACTATTTCCCGAAGGACTTTCTGCTCTTCGTCGACGAGAGCCACGTCACGCTGCCGCAGGTGCGCGCCATGTACCGCGGCGACCGTGCGCGCAAGGACTCGCTCGTCGAGTACGGCTTCCGCTTGCCGAGCGCGTATGACAACCGCCCGCTGAAGTTTGAGGAGTTCGAGCAGCGGGTGCATCAGGCCATCTACGTCTCGGCCACGCCGGGCGACTATGAGCGCGAGCACGCGGGCCAGATCGCCGAGCAGATCATCCGGCCGACCGGCCTGCTCGACCCGCAGATCTTCGTGCGGCCCATTGAGGGACAGATCGACGACCTCATCGGCGAGATCAACGCGCGCATCGCCAAAAACGAGCGCACGCTCGTGACGACGCTCACGAAGAAAATGGCCGAGGATCTCTCGGCCTACCTCACGAATGCGGGCATCCGCTGCCGCTATCTGCACCACGACATCGGCGCGATCGAGCGCATGGAGATCATCCGCGACCTGCGCACCGGTGCGTTTGACGTGCTCGTCGGTATCAACCTCCTGCGCGAGGGGCTTGACCTGCCGGAGGTGTCGCTCGTGGCGATCCTTGACGCGGACAAGGAGGGCTTCCTGCGCAGCGAGACGAGCCTGATCCAGACGATCGGCCGCGCGGCGCGCAACGCCGAGGGCACGGTCATCATGTACGCCGATCAGGAGACGGCCGCCATGCACGCGGCCATCCTGGAGACGAACCGCCGCCGCGCCAAGCAGGCGGCGTACAATCAGGCGCACGGTATCGTGCCGAAAACGATCGTCAAGAGCGTGCGCGAGCTGCTCGAAATTTCGAGCGACGTCGAAGCGCCCAAACGCGCCGACGGCGTGAAGATGACGGAGGCCGAGCGCCGGGCCGAGATCGCGCGGCTCGAGGCGCAGATGAAAAAGGCGGCCGAAATGCTCGAATACGAGTACGCCGCCGTGCTGCGCGACCGGCTCATTGAGCTGCGCGGCCAGTGACGTGCAAGGAGGACACCCGAATGAAACTCATGATTCTCGACGGCAACAGCATCGTCAACCGCGCCTTTTACGGCATCCGCATGCTCAACGCGCCCGACGGCACGCCGACGAACGCGGTCTACGGCTTTCTGACCATTTTCCAGCGCATTCTCGAGCTCGAGCAGCCGCAGGCGGTGTGCGTGGCGTTCGACGTGCACGCGCCGACGTTTCGTCACGAGCAGTACGCGCTCTATAAGGCCCAGCGCAAGCCCATGCCGGAGGAACTCGTCGTGCAGATGCCGCTGCTCAAGCAGACGCTCGACCACATGGGCATCCGGCGGCTGGAGCTGGCCGGGTGGGAGGCGGACGACCTGCTCGGCACGGTCGCCAAACGCTGCGAGGCTGCCGGCTGGGCGTGCGAGATCGTCACCGGCGACAAGGACAGCCTCCAGCTCATCACGGACACCACCCATGTCTGCCATGTCAAGACCCGCATGGGCCAGACGGAGACGATCGAATACACGCCCGAAGTCTTCCGCGCCGAGTACGGCTTCGACCCCATCCACATGATCGACCTCAAGGCGCTCATGGGCGACAGCTCGGACAACATTCCCGGCGTGCCCGGCATCGGCGAAAAGACGGCGAAGGATCTGCTCGTGCGCTTCGGCACGGTGGCGGATATTTACCGCGATCTCGACACGCTGGACATCAAGCCCGGCGTGCGCAAAAAACTCACGGAAGGGTGCGAGAGCGCGCAGCTGTCGTTCGACCTCGCCACCATCCGCACGGACGCACCCATTGATTTCGCGCCCGAATCCGCCGTCTGGGATCGGGACTACCGCCCCGAGCTCTATGACTGGTTCCGGCGGCTGGGCTTTTTGAAGCTTTCGGAAAAGTGGGGGCTGCAGCCGGCTGACGGCGCGGCCGCGCCGGAAAATGCGCTGCCGCTCCTGCCGACCGTCGACGTGACGGACAGCGCCGCGCTGCACGCGCTCGAGCAGGCGGTCACGGCGGCGCCGTATGTCGCGGTGCTCGCGCCCGAAGGGCTCGACGCGCTCACGCTCTGCGACGGCAAGGCGTGTTATGCGCTCGCGTGGGCGCAGCTTGGCGATGACTATAACGCATTTTTGCGCCTGCTGTTTTCCGACCGCGTGCGCAAGGCGGGCCACAACATCAAAGACCTCATGCGCGCGCTGCTCGCCGAGTGCCTGCCGACGGACGGGTTCGTGTTTGACACGGCGCTGGCGGCCTATTTGCTCGACGCCACGGCCGGGAACTATGATCTCCCGCGTCTCGCGCAGGCGTATCTCGGCGGGGAAGCGCCGGATGCGCAGACCGTCTGGGCGCTGCAGCCGGTGCTGTGGGAAAAGATGGACACGCTCGGCATGCTGCCGCTCTATACGGACATCGAGCTGCCGCTGTGCCCGGTGCTGGCGCGCATGGAGCACACGGGCTTTCTCGTGGACCGAAAGGCGCTGTATGATTTCGGCGAGAGCCTCACGAGCGCCATCGAGCAGCTGCAGCAGAGCATTTGGGCCTGCGCGGGCGAGCCGTTCAACATCCAGTCGCCGAAGCAGCTCGGCCACGTGCTGTTTGACCAGCTCATGCTCCCGGCCGGGAAAAAGACCAAGACCGGCTGGAGCACGAATGCCGCCGTGCTCGAAAAGCTGCGCGGCAAGCACCCGATCATTGACCAGATCCTCGACTACCGCATGCTCACGAAGCTCAAGTCCACCTATGCCGACGGGCTGCTCAAGGAGATCTCGGCCGACGGGCGCATCCACACGAACTTCCAGATGACCGTCACGGCGACAGGACGCCTGTCGTCCACCGAGCCGAACCTGCAGAACATCCCCGTGCGCCGCGAGCTCGGCGCGCAGATCCGCAATATGTTCGTGGCCTCGCCCGGCAAGGTGCTCGTGGACGCGGACTACAGTCAGATCGAGCTGCGTCTGCTGGCGCATATTGCCGATGATGAGACCATGATCGCGGCCTTCCGTAGCGGGGAGGACATCCACGCCGTCACGGCGTCGCAGGTGTTCGGCGTGCCGCTCGACGAGGTCACGCCGCTGCAGCGCTCACACGCCAAGGCCGTCAATTTCGGCATCGTCTACGGCATCTCGGCCTTCAGCCTCGCGCAGGACATCGGTGTGTTCCAGAGCGAGGCCAAGGCGTACATGGACAGCTATTTTGCCAAGTACCACGGCGTGCGCGACTATATGAAGCGCATTGTCGAGCAGGCGAAGGTCGACGGTTACGTCACGACGCTCTTCGGCCGCCGGCGCGACCTGCCGGAGCTGAAATCGTCGAATTTCAACCTCCGTAGCTTTGGCGAGCGCGTGGCGCTCAATATGCCCATACAGGGCACGGCGGCGGATATCATCAAGGCCGCCATGGTGCGCGTGGACGCGCGCATGCGCGCCGAAGGACTGGAGGCAAAGCTCCTGCTGCAGGTGCACGACGAGCTCATCGTCGAGTGTCCGGCGGCGGAGGCCGAGACGGTTCGCGCCATCCTCATCGAGGAGATGGAGCACGTGGTCGATTACCGCGTGCCGCTGCTCGTGGACGCAAAGATCGGCACGAGCTGGGCGGAGGCGCACTGATGGACTACACGATCTGCGACGCCGCGGCGGTGCACTTGCCGCAGCTCGCCGCGCTCGAGCGCGCGTGCTTTTCCGCGCCTTGGACGCGCGCGCAGCTGGCCGGCCAGCTGCCGGACGACCGGCACGTGTTTCTCATCGCGGCTGCGGGGGAGACGGTGCTCGGCTACGCAAACTTTCTGCACGTGCTCGATGAGGGCGACATCGGCAATGTCGCCGTTGCGCCGGAGCACCGGCGGCAGGGCATCGCGGACGCGCTGCTCGACGCGCTGTGCGCGCGGGCGGCGGCGCTCGATCTCGCATTCCTGACGCTGGAGGTGCGCGCATCCAATGCGCCCGCCATCGCGCTGTACCGCAAGCACGGGTTTCAGACCGTCGGTCAGCGCCGAAATTACTATCAGAAGCCGGACGAGGACGCGCTCCTCATGACCTGGTTCCGGAGAGAGGCAGAGACGATATGATTATTCTTGCGATTGAATCCTCCTGTGACGAGACGGCCGTCGCCCTCGTGCGCGACGGGCGCGAGGTGCTGACCGATCAGGTCTTTTCCCAGGCTGACCTGCACGCCATTTACGGCGGCGTCGTGCCCGAGATCGCCTCGCGCTCGCACGTGGAGGTCATTTCCCAGCTGGCCGACCGCGCGCTGGCAGTGACCGGGCTGACCCGCGGCGACATCGACGCCGTGGCCGTCACCTGCGCGCCGGGGCTCATCGGCGCGCTGCTCGTCGGCGTGAACTTTGCCAAGTCCGCCGCGCTCGCGCTCGGCGTGCCGCTCATCCCGGTGCACCATGTGCGCGGCCACATCGCGGCCAACTACATCGCCTACCCGGAGCTGAAGCCGCCGTTCGTGTGCCTGGCTATTTCGGGCGGCAACACGCTCATCTGCGACGTGCGCGACTATACCGACCTGCGCATCCTCGGCGCCACGCGCGACGATGCGGCCGGCGAGTGCTTTGACAAGACCGCGCGTGTGCTCGGCCTGCCATACCCCGGCGGCAAGCCCATCGACGACCTGTCCAAGACCGGCGACGACCGGAAGTACAAGCTCCCCATCGGCCACGTGGACGGCTGCCCGTATGACATGAGCTTCAGCGGCCTGAAAACGGCCGTCATTAACCTCGCCCACACGGCGGAGCAGAAGGGCGAGCCGCTCGATAAGCCCTCGCTCGCCGCGTCGTTCTGCCGCGCCATGAGCGAGAGCCTCGTGCCGCGCACGATGGCGGCGGTCCGCGAGCTCGGCTATGACAAGCTCGCCGTGGCGGGCGGCGTCGCGGCCAATTCCCGCATCCGCGGCGATTTTCAGGCCGCGTGTGACGCGGCCGGCATCCGCCTGTTCGTCCCGCCGCTGAAGCTCTGTGGCGACAACGCCGCCATGATCGGCTGCCAGGCGTATTATGAGTATCTGCGCGGCGCGCGCGCCGGCAGCGAACTCAACGCCTGGGCCAATATGGAGATCTCCGAGGTGCCGTTTTATGGGCGTGCATGACGGCCACCGCGCCCGTATGAAGGCGCGCTTCGTGCGCAATGGGCTCGATAATTTCGATGACCACAGCGTGCTCGAGCTGCTGCTGTTTTACGCCGTGCCGCGGCGCGATGTCAACGAGCTCGCGCACGCGCTGCTGGATCATTTCGGCACGCTCGACGCGGTCTTTGAGGCAAGCTACGAGGACATGATGCGCGTGCCCGGCGTGGGGGAGAACGTGGCCACGCTCCTCACGCTCATCCCGCAGGTCGGCCGCCGGTACCAGATGGCCAAGCGCCGCCAGCAGACGATCCTGCGCACGAGCGAGGACGCCGGGAACTATCTCGTGCCGCTGTACCTGTATGAGCGCACGGAGGTCGTCTACCTCCTGTGTCTGGACGCCAAGTGCGGCCTCATCAGCTGTAAGGAGGTCGGCCGCGGCGTGGTCAATGCCGCAGAAGTGTCCGTGCGCGCCATCGTCGAGACGGCCCTGTCGCAGAAGGCGGTGTCCGTCATCCTCAGCCACAACCATGTGGACGCTTATGCGCTGCCGTCGCGCGAGGATGAGCTCACGACGCGCCGCATCCGGGACGCACTTTTGCTCGTAGGAATCACGCTCGCGGATCATATCATCGTCTGCGGCGAGGATTATGTGTCGTTTGCCGACAGCGGCCTGCTCTGAATCATCACCAGCGGCACAAATCCTGCATTTTGCCTGTCAAGCTTTTTTTCAAATCTCTCGCGGCTGCGAGAGATTTGTGTTATGGTAACAAAATCGATCTTTGCGAAATCCACAAAGTCCGTTTCCGACGTTTCCTTATTTATGCAGAATCGGAGCAAACACTTGAACTAGAAAAGAAAATCCGGTGTTGAAAAGTCGGTTGAAAATGTTGATAACTCACAGCAAACAGGAAGCCGGCAAAAAGTTATGTAAACATATTGTCACGAAAATGTAAGAACTTTGATCTTCTCCGCGGGCGGGAAAGCCTGAAACAGCGCGTGTTTTTCGGGGGGTGTAACAGTGCAAATTCTGCACAACTGACAGGAAGCGAAAAAAATCGACAGCTTGTGCAGAAATGCGACATTTTTTCATGCATGAAAACAAATAGTAATCGTCGAACTTTTTTGTTGACATCCACGGAGACATGTGATAGAATGTGCAAGCTGTAAGAAATGTGCTAGTGTAGCTCAGTCGGTAGAGCAGCTGATTCGTAATCAGCAGGTCGTGTGTTCGAGTCACATCACTAGCTCCAGAAATGCCCTGTGGTCTTTGGCCGCAGGGCATTTTTGTACTCTGCCGCTTGACGCGGCGGCAGGGGCACGGTATAATAAAGTATGCGTAGAGCCGTTTGGAACGGCGCTTTTATTTTCCTACTAAATTAGACACATCTAACTAAAAACAGGAGGTGCGGCGCAATGGCCACAGCAAAACAAAACGAAACTTTCGCGGACACACTGGCGACGGTGCTGCATCAGGATGCCGAGCACACGGTCTATCGTCTCGGCGGCGCCGATGGGGAAGTGGTGCAGACGGTCTACCCGGTTTTCCCGGGCATTGAGATCGTGTATCACGACGTGCACGCCACGGCCTGCGCCATGCAGCGCACACGCGCGCCCGGCTGTCTGGAGATCCACCACTGCCGCGAGGGGCGCATCGCCTACCCGTATGGCGACGCATGCTTTTTCCTTTCGCCGGGCGATCTGGCGATCGTGCGGCGCTCGGCGGCAGCGGCCCCGGCGCGCTTCCCGACCGGTCACTACCACGGCATCACGGTGTCGATCGACCCGGCACGCGCACCGGACTGCCTGTCGTGCTTTCTCGAGGACGTTGAGGTGCGGCCGAGCGCACTCATCGAAAAATTCTGCGCGGACTCAGCCTGCTTTGTCACGCGCTCGTCACAGGGCGTGGCGCACATTTTTGCCGAGCTCTACTCCGTGCCGGAGGCCATCCGCAAGGGCTATTTCAAAGTCAAGATCCTGGAGCTGCTGCTGTTTTTGAGCGCGTTCCCCGTGCAGGCGGCCCAGCCGCAGCACAGCTACCCGCAGGCGCAGGTGCAGCTCGCCGAGCAGATCGGCGCATATCTGCTCGAGAACACGGAGCGGCGGCTGACGGTCGCGGAGCTCTCGCAGCGCTTCGGCGCCTCGGCCACGCTCATCAACAGCAGCTTTCGCGGCGTGTACGGCATGTCGCCGGCGGCGTTTCTGCGCGCGCAGAAAATGCATGGCGCTGCCCGGCTCCTGCGGCAGACCGACCGCACGGTGCTGGATATTGCCGGCCAGTTTGGGTATGATAACGGCAGCAAGTTCGCCAAAGCGTTCCGGGATGTCATCGGCGTCTCGCCCAACGCCTACCGCAGCGGCATCGACTGCGACAGCTGCGCGCCGGAGGCGCCGGCGGTCTGACGGCGGGGCGGACGACATTTTTCATTTTGGAGCCATGTTCCGATGATTTGGAGCGGATGCCGGGTGTATCATGCAGTATCATAGCATCAGAAAGCAACGAAACGCGCAGCTTTTCACACATGAGTTAGGCAACTTTAACTATCAATCGCGCAGCATTGCTCACTGCGCGAAAACCGGGAAACAACCACAGACAAGGAGGCAAGCCATGTCGGAGGAAAACGTCGTACGGCTCTGCGCACCGACACTGGCCGGGATCAAGACCGGCAGCCTGTTCCCCTGTCCGTATGAAAACCGGGAGACTTTGCTCATGGAGATCCGCCAGTATAACCAGGTGCTGGTTCCCAAAGGACTCTGCCTCCTCCCGCTGCGATTCACGGACAAGAGCGCGCTGCTGTATCTGTACCGCCCACGCGATCTGGAGCGGGATCTGCAGGACCAGTTGGCAGCAGAGATTCTGCGGCACGCAGGCTATGTCTGCGGCAGCAGCGAGCAGTGCCTGATGAAGCTCATCGAGCGGCTGCGCGCGTACGACGAATTCCCCCACGAGATTGGCCTGTTTCTGAGCTATCCGCCGGAAGACGTCAAAGGGTTCATCGAGCACCACGCGGCTGATTTCAAGTACGCCGGCCTCTGGAAGGTGTACGGCGACGAGCAGCGGGCGCGCGACCTCTTTGCAAAATACCAGCGGTGCACGGAGATCTATTGCCAACGTCTGCACGCGGGCTCGAGCATTGCGCAGCTCGCCGTGAACGTGCAGCAGCGAAATACAGCACAAAATGAAAGGATGTTACCATCATGAAAAAAGCAGCAGTCATCTATTGGAGCGGCACCGGCAACACCGAGGCCATGGCCAACGCCGTGCTCGAGGGCATGAAAAGTGCCGGCGCGGACGCGGTGCTTCTGACCGCCTCCGATGTGGATGGTTCCGCCGTCGGCGGATATGACGCCGTGGCGCTCGGCTGCCCGGCCATGGGCTCTGAAGTTCTGGAGGACATGGAGTTCGAGCCGATGTTCGACGGCTGCAAGTCCAGCCTGAAAGGCAAACGTGTCGCCCTGTTCGGCTCTTACGGCTGGGGCGGCGGCGAGTGGATGCATAACTGGGAGCGCGACTGCCGCAGCTCCGGTATCCAGCTCGCGTGCGACAGCGTGATCTGCAACGAAGCGCCCGATGACGCGGCCCTCGCGGCCTGCCAGACGCTCGGCAAGGCGCTCGTCGGTTAATTTCTTTCGATCGTACCCGGAATCTCTCCGGTTACCGATACCAACAACAGACGCATCAAGCCAAATCACCTCACCTCTCTTCTCTTCCCCCATTCCCTGCAGCGGTGTGACACCACGCACTTTGCCTGTGCGTGACCGCTGTCCCCAACAAAGAATCGTCCGCCGGATTCCCCTTCCGGGCGGACGATTTTTTTTCTGCCCGCGCTTGACAACGCGGCGCATATCTGCCTATCATAATTCAGAGTGCAAATTAGGGAGGGGCGTCCATGCGCATACATGAATTCGGAACCGAACACGAAAAGACTGTCCTGCTGCTGCACAGCGCCTGCCTGAGCTGGCGGATGTTCCAGCCGGCGGCAGAGCGGCTGCAGACGCAGTACCATCTCATCATACCGGCGCTGCCGGCGCATGATCCGGACGAAAAGACGCCCTACACGAGCGTGGAGGCCATCGCGGCCGAGTTGGGCGACTGGCTGGCGCAGCGGGGCATCAGCGCGCTCTGGGGGCTGTACGGCGTGTCTATGGGCGGTGCGGTCGCGCTGCGGCTGCTGGCGGACGGGAAGGTGGCGGTGCGTACGTGTGTGCTCGACGCGGCCATCACGCCGTACCGCGCGCCGTGGTGGCTGACGCGGGGCTTTTCCCTGCGCAACTATCTCGTCATCCGGTTTGCGCAGCGGCACCTGGCGCTGATCCGCCGGGCGTTTCCGGCGCAGCGCTTCGGTCAGGCGGCGGTGGAGGATGTCTGCATGATCTTGGGGCGGATGGACCGGCGCGATGTCTGGCGCGTGTTTGACTCCTGTTTCCACTATCCGCTGCCAAAGCGCCTGCAAACGGCGGCGCGTGTGTCGTACTGGTATGGGAGCAAGGAATATTCCCAACGTGCACTGGACATCCGCCATGTGCGCCGCCTGCTGCCGGAGACGGCGTTCGTCGCGTTTCCGGACTGCGCGCACGCGGAGTTTGTCGCCGGGCAGCCGGAGGCTTTTGCCGTGCGGCTGGCCGAGACGCTCGAGCTGGACGGAAGCGATATCTAAAGAATCAGCGCCCTGTACAGGAACGTTTTCCCGCACAGGGCGCTGTTTTCGCTTTTCATTGTGCTGTGACGGCAGCGGCAATCTGCTCTGCGCCGTTACGCGGCAGCCAGGCGGCCTGCGCAGCCAGCATACGTTCGGCACATGCCGGGTCATAGATGAGCCGGTCGGCAAAGCGCGCCGCCTCGTCCACGCTGCGCGCGAAAAACGACAGGCCGTGGCGCGCGAAGAACGCGGCGTTTTCCGTCTCCACACCGGGGATGGCCATCGTGTGCACGAGCGGCACGCCCAGCATGGCGGCCTCGGAGCTGGAGATGCCGCCGGCCTTGCTCAGCAGCACGTCGGCCGCGTGCATATAGGCCGGCACCTGATCCGTGAACGGCACGGTCAGCACGCCCTGCCCATGATAAGCGTCCTCGAGCGCCTGCCGCAGCGCCTCGTTCCGGCCGGGTAGCACGCACAGCAGCGCGTTTTCATCCGGAACGCGGCGGATCGCGTCGCACAGCGACACGGCGTCGCCGCAGCCGATGCCGCCGGTCATGATGAGGTAGATCTTTTTGTCTGCCGGCAGCCCCAGCGCGGCGCGCGCGGCGGCCTTGTCCATCGGCGCGAGAAAGCGCGCCGCCACCGGCATACCGGACACGATGAGCTTTTCGGCCGGCATCCCGGCCTGAATGCACAGCTCCCGCACCTCGCTGTGCGGCAGAAAGTAAGCGTCGAGGTCGGTCTCGGCGAGAAACGGGATGCACGTATAATCCGAGAGGATGCCGCAGCATTTCACCTCGCAGCGCTCCCACCGGCGCAGGAACGTGAGCGTTTCCATCGGGAACAGGTGCGAGCAGACAACGGCGTCGTAACCGTTGTCGCGGATGAAGGCGTTGAGCTGCCGTGCGTGGCGGATGTTGGCCATGTAGACCGGCGAGGTGACGCCGGTCGCGCTGTACATCGCACCCGCGTGGTACATCATGCCGAACACGTCCGGCGCCTTGGTCGAGATGCGGTTGAGGATCTTGTCAAAGCTCAGCGGCCCGGGGGCGCCGAACATGTGCAGCATATCGAGGAAGGATGTCTCGTGTCCGCGCGCGTCGAGTGCCTCCTTGACAGCGAGCGCGCAGTGGTTGTGCCCCTCGCCGGTGCTGCAGCTCAAAAGCAGGATTTTCATACCGTTGCCTCCTGTGTGTTTCGTAGCGTGTTCGCTGTCAGCGGCCGGCGCGGCCGAGATCACTTGCGGAAATGCCCAGAACAGAGGCGGCGAGGTGCTTGCCGCTCGCGGTTTTCATGACCGTGTCCATGAAGTGCATGACGCTCTGCTTGCTGTATCCGTTTTCGGATGCGTTTGCGATGTAGTCGGCTTCGATGAGGATCTGGTAGTCCGGGCCGTGAATGTTCCGCAGCGTGTGGTGATGGCCCACAAGGTAGGCCACGCGCGCGATCTGCGCCTCCGTCATGCCGGTGTCGGCCAGAAAGCTGCGCACCAGCACAGCGCCTTCCTGCTCCTGATATTTTCCGTTGGTGTTGCCGTACTTCTCGCGGCAGAGCGGGCAGGCAATGTCGTGCGTGATGGCGGCGACCTCCAGAAGATACTGCGTCTCCGCGTCCAGCCCCTCCAATTCGCCGATCGTGCGGGCGTAGGCCCAGACGCGCAGGAGGTGGTCAATGTCGTGGATATTGCCATTGGATGCGGCAATCATTTTGCTGAGAATTTGTGCGATGGTCATGGGATGCCTCCGTTGGATGTCAGTTAAAATGCCCGTCGTTGGCGGCGAAGAGCCGCGCGCACTGGGCGCGCAGCGCCGCGTGCTCGGGCGCGGAGAGCGTCGGGTCGGCGGCGAGCACCGTGCGGGCCGCGTCGCGCGCGTCGTTGACAGCGGTCATGTTCGTGCCGAGGTCGGCAATGTGCAGCGCCGGCAGGCCGTGCTGCCGGTTGCCGAAGAAGTCGCCCGGGCCGCGCTGGCGCAGGTCGGCCTCCGCGATCTGAAAGCCGTCGGCCGTGTCGCACAGCACCTTCAGGCGCGCGCGCGCTTCGTCCGTGTGCGCGTCCGACACGAGCACGCAGTACGACTGAAACGGCCCACGCCCGATGCGCCCGCGCAGCTGGTGCAGCTGCGAGAGGCCGAAGCGCTCGGCGTTTTCGATGATCATGAGCGCCGCGTTCGGCACATCCACGCCGACCTCAATGACCGTCGTCGAGACGAGAATGTCCGTCTCCCCGGCGGCGAAGGCGGCCATGCAGGCGTCCTTGTCTTTGGCCTTCATGCGGCCGTGGATGCAGGCCACGCGGTGCTGCGGAAACGTCCGCTGCAGCACCTGCGCGTGCTCTTCGGCGGACTTGAGATCGGACGGAACGTCGTCTGTCTCCTCCACCTTCGGGCAGACGACGAACACCTGCCGCCCCTCGCCGATGAGCTTGTCGATGAAGGCGTTGAGCCGCGCTCGGTAGCGCTCGTCCACGCACACGGTCTGCACCGGCTGGCGGCCGGGCGGCAGCTCGTCGATGATCGACACGTCCAGATCGCCGTACACCAGCAGCGCCAGTGTGCGCGGGATGGGCGTCGCGCTCATGACGAGCGTGTGCGGCTGCTCGCCCTTGCGCACAAGCGCGGCGCGCTGCTCGACGCCGAAGCGGTGCTGCTCGTCCGTGATGACGAGGCCGAGACGGAAAAACGTCACCGAGTCGCTGATGAGCGCGTGCGTGCCGACGACGACGTCGAGCAGGCCGCCGGCGAGCGCCTCTTTTACTTCACGCTTCTGCCGCGCGGTCATTGCGCCCGTCAGCCGGCCGACGCGGATGCCGAACGGCTCGAGCAGTGTACGCAGCGTGTGTTCATGCTGCTCGGTGAGGATCTCCGTCGGCGCCATGAAGGCGCTCTGGCAGTCGTTTTCGTGCGCAAACCAGATGCACGCCGCGGCGACGAGCGTCTTGCCCGAGCCGACGTCGCCCTGCACGAGGCGGCTCATCGGCACGCCGGAGATCATATCCTGCACGGCGGCGGCGACGGCGCGCCGCTGCGCCCCGGTGGGCGAGAAGGGGAGCGTGCGGTAAAATGTCTCGAGGTCAGCGGCTTTCATACGGATGCCGCCCTCGGCGCGCCGCTGCGAGCGGATGCGCGCCATGGCGGTCGAGAGCACGAACAGCTCCTCGAACACCAGCCGCTTGCGCGCCGTGTCGAGCGCCTGCGCATCGGCCGGCTGGTGGATGTTCTGCAGGGCATAGTCCTGCTGTGCGAGGTGATAGGTGCGCGCGATGTCCGCCGGGATCACGTCCTGCAGCTGCCCGATGCAGGCGTGCAGCGCGGGCGTCATGACCTTGCGGATGTCGTTTTGCGTCACGCCGGTCGTCAGCGGGTAGACCGGGTAAAAGCAGTTGGTCACGCTGCCGCAGCGCGCCGCCTGCTCGCAGACGGGGTTCGTCATCGTCTTGCGAAAGCCGTTGGCTTCCACCTTGCCGTAGAAAATGTACGTTTCGCCCGCGTGCAGATTGTTTTTGCGGTAGGGCTGGTTGAAGTAGGTCACGTCCAGCGCGCCGGTGTCGTCTGCGATGCGCACCTTGACCAGCGTGAGCCCGCTGCGGACATACTGCGCGCGCGGCTCGGCCGCGACCGCGGCGCGGATGCACACGGCCTCGCCGGGCTGTGCGTCCGCGATCGTGCGAAACTGCGTCCGGTCCTCGTACCGGCGGGGGTACAATCCCGCCAGATCGCGCAGCGTCGCCACGCCGAGCTTTTGAAATGCCTGCGCTTTTTTCGGCCCGATGCCGGCCAGCGCCTCGAGTGGGGTGTCCGGTGTGTAGGTCATGTGCAATCCTCCTGTGCGCCGCATTTCCAGCGCCAGAGCCGCGCCTGATCCTCGGGCGCGGCATAGCCGATGCCGACGCGCGTATCGGTCTCGAGCGCGAAGTGCCGCCCGTCGTCCTCGATCCAGAGTTCCGGGCAGGTCGTGATATCGCCGTCGTTGAACGCCTTGTCGATCTGCAGTCGCCTGGTCAGCTTGCCGGGGCCGTTCGCGCCGTCTGCGCACGCGCGGATGAGCACGGCCTGCGGCTCGTCCACGTGCCCGGTCACGATGTTGAGCATCCAGTGCATGCCGTAGCAGAGGTAGACGTAGATCGTGCCGCCGTCGTGATAGAGCACCTCCGTGCGCTTTGTGCGCCCGTGGCAGGCATGACAGGCCGTGTCCTGGGCGCCGCGGTAGGCTTCCGTCTCCGTGATGCGCGCACGCAGCAGCGTGCCGTCCGGCAGCCGGCGCACCAGAATGCGCCCAACCAGGTCCGGCGCGACGCAGAGTACGTCGCGCCGGAAAAATTCCCGATCTTGCAGTTTCCTATCCATCAGCTTTCATACTGGACGACATAGTTGTCGCCGTTGGGCGTGAATTTTCCGTACAGGCCGTTGGTGAGGATGACATGGCCGTCGGATTTGACGAGCACCATCTCAAACCCGCCGTAGGTGCGCCAGTAGTTGAGCGCCGCCTGCGGCCCGAGCACGAACATCGCGGTCGACAGGCAGTCGGCCAGCGTGCCGTCCTCGCACACGATCGTCACGGACAGCAGGCCGTTGTTCACCGGCCGCCCGGTCTTGGGGGAGAGAATGTGGTGGTATTTCTGCCCGCCCTCGGTGAAAAAGCGCTGGTAGCTGCCGGAGGTGATGACGGCCGTCTCGCCCACGGTGAGGTAGCCGAGATAGCTGCCGGTGTCGTTCGGATCCTGCACGGCGATGTTCCAGTCGCTGCCGTCCGGCTTTTTGCCGAGCGTCTGCACGTTGCCGCCGAGGGACACCACGCCGCTCGTGATGCCGGCGGCGCGCATGGCCTGAATGGCATAGTCCGACGCACAGCCCTTGGCCACCGCGCCGAAGCTCAGCGACATGTCCGCCGGCATGGTCACGAGCGAGTTTGCGCTGTCGTCCGTGCTCGAGAGCTGTACCTTGCTCATGTCCACGCACGGGAGCAGACGCTCGATCTCCGCGTCCGACGGCACGCGGTAGTTCTGGTCGATGAAGCCCCAGAGCTTGCTCAGGGGGTAGGTCGTCAGGTCGAGCGCGCCGTCCGAGCGCTCGTATACCGTCTGCGCCGTGCGCAGCATCTTGGCGATCTGCTCGTTGACGACGACGGAGCCGCCCATGGCGTGGTTGATCTCATAGGTCTTGCTGCGCTCGTTTTCCGGGTCGAGCAGCGTGTCCATGCTGTTGATGATGCTGATGGCGGCGTTGATGCCGTCGTCGGCCTTCTTGCCGTAGGCGGTCAGGTCCATGACGGTGTCCATGGCGAAGATCTGCTGTGTGGTGCTTTTTGCCTCGCCGCAGGCGCTCAGCGGCAGCACGAGCGCGCAGCACAGCAGCAGCGCGAGCAGGCGGGTATGCAGGCGTTTATGGTTCATAGAGGGTGTGTCCTTCCGATACAGGTTTCTTGCGACCAGTATAGCATATCCACCGTCAAATGGGAACAGAAAATCCTGCTTTACATTTTGTCCGGACTTTGCTATAATATCTCCTGTTGAATATGCGCCCGTAGCTCAGCTGGATAGAGTGACAGACTCCGACTCTGTAGGCCAGCGGTTCGAATCCGCTCGGGCGTACCACAAAAAAACCTGCCGTGAGGCAGGTTTTTTTGCTGTGCGCCGCGGATTCGAGGTTTATCCCCGAGAGGGGAAATCCGCTCGGGCGTACCACAAAGGAAGCATCCGAACCGGATGCTTCCTTTTTCATATCGTGCATAATGGCAAGCGCCTCAGAGGGAAGCTCTGAGGCGCTTGCGTATCTGGGATGCTGTAAGGGGGGGGATTACAGCAAAGCCTGATCGGTGACGGCGCGGCCGGCGATGCGTCCATAGAACAGGGCGCTGCCGATCGACGTGCCGCAGGTCGGGTACTGCGTGCCGTACATGCCGGTGCCGGCAACTTCGCCCGCGGCGTACAGGTGCGGGATCACGGAGCCGTCGGGCTTCATGACGCGCGCGGAGACGTCCGTCTCCAGACCGCCGAACGTGACGGTCACGCACGGGTGCATGCGCAGCGCGACAAACTTGGGCCCCTTGATCGGGTGCAGGAACTCGGCCGGCTTGCCGAAGTCTTCGTCGACACCCTTTTCGACCAGCTCACAGTAGCGGTCATAGGTCGCCTGCAGCGTGGCCGGGTCGCAGCCCATCTTCTTGGCCAGACCCTCGATGGAGGTGGCGCAGGGATCTTTGGACTTGCCGGCGACAGCGGACTTGTAGCCGTACTGCACGCCGCCGTAGGGCTCTTTGCCGCTGGTGATGTACCAGCCGCAGTTGCTGCCGGAGCGGGCGATGGCGTCGCTGACCGTGTACTGATAGCTCCACTCGTTGACGACGCGCTCGCCGCGGTCGTTGACGATGAGGCCGGACTCGTCGTTGATGCCGATGCCGCAGGTCAGGCTCGTGTACACGACCTGCACGGCGGGATGCTCGTAGTTGAGCGCGCCGATCTTCTCGGCAGCCGTCAGACCGTCGCCGACGTTGCCGTGCGGCACGTTGCTGAAGTAATGTGCGACGGGGTAGCGCGCGACCATTTCCTTGTTGCGGGCATAGCCGCCGGTCGCAAGGATGACGCCCTTTCTCGCGTAGAGCGTGAGCTTGGCGCCGCCCTTGCGCGTGCACGTCACGCCGGTGACGACACCCGCCTCGTCCGTGAGGATCTCGTTCATGGCGGTGTCGTAGATGATCTCGCCGCCGAGGTCGTTTTCATAGTACAGCGTCAGGGGCGTGGAGATCTCGCCGCCTTCGCCGTTGGTCTGTCCGCCGCCGCCGGGGGAGTTGTGCACGCGCCACGGCTGCAGGCTGACGTGGATGGGTTCGACGTCGAGCACGTCAAAGTGCGTCTTGAGCACGCCGTCCTTTTCCACGGGCTTGGACAGCGGCTGCCACGGCTCTGCGAGCACTTCCGCGGGGTCGCCCTTCACGGTCGCCTCGATGGAGGTGAGCCAGTCGAGCGTCTGGTTGAAGTGATCGACCAGATAGCGGTTTTTCGACTCGTCCATGAACTTGCCGTTGCGGTTGCCGACGTCCATGAGGTAGTCATAGACCATGTCCTTCGTGTCGTACAGGCCCTGCTTTTTCTGCCACTTCGTGCCGGCGCCGAGGAGCTTGCCGCCGCTTCTCGCGGTGGCGCCGCCGGTGATGCCCTGCTTTTCGACGATGACGACTTCTGCGCCGGCCAGCTTCGCCTCAATGGCTGCGGCCAGACCGCCTGCGCCCGCGCCGCACACGACCACGTCGACCGTGCGCACTTCGTCCTGGTACTCCGGCGCCTTCGGGGCGGGAGCAGCCTTGAGCGCGGCAATGTCCTCCTTGGACGCACCGGCAGCCTTGAGTGCTGCCGCCGTCGCGTCGAGGATGGCGGCGCACGTCAGATCCGCGCCGTCGACCGTGGGGATGTTCAGCGTCTGGTACTCCACGATCAGCTTGGGGTAGCGCTCCATCGGCGTCGTGTTCAGGCCCCAGGCAATGCCGCGGTATTCCTTGTGCTGCGTCACTTTTACGGATTCGATCCGGTTTTCCGATACCGTCACGCTGACGATGAGCTTACCGCCGTAGCCGCGGCCGGTGCCCTCGTAGGTTCCGGGATTGTAACTAGCCATATTTGGAACCTCCGTTTTGATTTATGGTTATATGGTTATAGGATGCTTTTACAGATCCAGCTTTTCGGCCTGGTCGTCTCTCCAGAAGAACTGCCAGTCCTTGAGGTGCCACTGGATGGCTGTCTCGCGCGGATCCATGGTCGCGGTCACGCCCTTGGCGTACATGTCGTCGATCTGCGCTTCCGTGTAGCCGAGGAACTCCAGCACCTCGCGGCTGTGCTCGCCGAACGTCGGCGCGGAGGCGACGATCTGCGCGGGGTTCTTCTTGAACTTGTTCGTGATGCCGATGCCCTTCATCTCGCCGTAGACGCTGTCGGTCCAGGTGGCGATGTCGTGGCGGGCGGCGTACTGCGCGCTCTTTTCGATGTCCGCGGGGCCGAAGGCCTTCTGGTTCGGGATGCCGGCCTTGTTCATGATGGCCTCGACCTCATCGACGGTGCGCTCGGCGCAGAACTTCGTGATGGCCGCCTCGATGCGCTGGCCGCGCGGCAGGGACTTCAGCGAGCCCGTCATGCCCTCGGGGAAGTCGGGGTCCGTGCCGTCGCCCGGCGTGGGCAGACCGACGAGCGGGTAGCCCTTTTTCGTGTTGCCGGCGCCGACCATGCCGATGAAGATTGTGCCGCCGTCCTTGCAGTCGTAGAACGAGAAACCGGCCGCGATGTCGCTGACGTTGCCGGTGCGGTACTTGACCGGCTCGCCCGGGCCGGGGTAGCCCTTGTTGAACCACTCGGCCGGGTAGCTGCCCAGCAGGCGGAACATCGTCTCATACTGCGACACGTCGCATGCGTCGCCCTCGCCGGTGATGCGCGCGTTGGTCATGATGGACAGCGCGCAGATGCAGGCGTTGTAGGCGGTGGCGTAGTCGGACAGGTACGGGTTGACCTTCAGCGGGGGAGACGTGGGGCTCGTGCCGTTCATGTACATGTAGCCGCCCATGGCCTGGCCGGAGACGTCGTAGGCCGCCTTGTTCTTGTCCGGGCCGGTCTGGCCGTAGCCGGAGACGTGGACGATGGCGAGCTTGCGGTTGATCTTCCACATATGCTCGTCGCTCAGGCCGTTTTTGGCATACGTGCCGGGACGACCGGACTCGATCCAGATGTCCGCCCACGCGATCAGCTTCTCGAGCACCTCTTTGCCCTTGGCGGTGCGGGTGTTGAGCGTGATGGAGTACGTGTTGCGGTGATCCTGCGAGTAGCCGTAGTTGCCGCGGGTCTGGCAGGGCATGTTCGGGGACTCGACCTGCACGACCTGCGCGCCCATCTCGGCCATGATGCTCGCGGCGAAGGGGCCGGCGATGTTCGTGCCCGTCATGAGCACTTTCACGCTCGAGAGAACGCCGAACTTCGGGAACTGACCGAACGGCATATGCGTGCCGTAGTAATCTTTATAATGCGTCGACATAGTAGCGTTTCCTTTCTCAGCAGATGTGGGCGGTTACATGTTGAGCCAGCCGGCGTCGACCTTCAGCTCCGCACCGGAGATGTAGCGCGCGGCAACGTCGTCGGCCAGGTAAGCGATGGCGTTGGCGCAGTCTTTCGGCTTGCCGAGCATGGGCTTCTTCTCGCCGGGCTTGGTGATGGTGTGCAGCGGAGCAGCCTTGCCGGCGCGCATCTGCCATTCGAGGATGCCGATGCCCTTTTCGCGCGGCACCTTGTTGATCTCGGTGAGGATGTTCGCGGGCTCGATGCAGTTGCAGCGGATGCCGCGCTCGAAAAACGAGGCGGAGATGTTGCGCGTCAGGCCGAGCACGGCGTGCTTGGTTGTGACGTACATCGCGCCGCCCTTCAGACCGCGCAGGGACGCTGCCGAGGCGACGTTGACGATGTTCGCCGGCGTGCCCTGCTCGAGGAAGATCCTGATCGCGCGCTGGCAGCACAGGAACACGGCGCGCTGGTTGGTCTCGTAGATCATGTCGTAGACCTCCGGTGTCGTCTCGTGGATGGGGAGCTGACCGTCGAGCACGCCGGCGTTGTTGACGAGGATGTCCAGATGGCCGAACTCCTTGAGGCAGGTGTCGAACATGGCCTCGATCTGTGCCGGGTCGCGCACGTCCGTCTTGACCGGCAGGATGACGCCGGGGGCGTTTTCCGCCGCGACCTTGTCGCGCAGGTCTTCTAGCCGTTTCAGGCGGCGCGCCGCGGCGACGACCTTGGCGCCCTCCATGGCGAACAGCCGCGCGGTCGAGCGGCCAATGCCCGAGCTCGCGCCGGTCACGATGACGACCTTGCCTTCAAAACGCATCTTTTCCATGGTATTTGTCCTCCTTATGAAACGGAATGTTTGATGACCCTTGAACGGGTGTGACTGGATGCTTGCCTTATTAAAATTGTATCATTTTTATAGAGCGCAGTCCAATATCGTTTTATGACCTTGTCAGAAGAAAAAGTTATGGATATAATAAAAGAAAACAATATTTCGCTGCTGAGCGTTGCTTATTCGACAAGGAGTGTGGAAACTGTGAGCATTCAGCGCCTTCCGGTGTTCTTATCGGCTGCAGAGCACCTCAATTTCACCCGTGCCGCCGAGGAGCAGTGCATCTCGCAGACGGCAGTCAGCCAGCAGATCAAGCTGCTGGAGCAGGAGCTTGGCTATGCGCTGTTCGTGCGCGGCAAGCGCGGCGTGAGCCTGACGCCGGCGGGCGAGGTGTTCTACCGGCAGTGCCGGCAGCTCATGATCCGCTACAACGACGCCGCGGCGCAGGGCAAGAAGGTTGCGCTCGGCAACGCGACGGATCTGCGCATCGGTTATGCCGGGGCCTATGAGCTGTGGACCATCGTCTCGCAGATCCGCAAATATCACCGCCAGCACCCGGAGGCGGAGATCGAGTTCCAGCTCGGCAGCAACCAGAGCCTGCTCAGCGGTCTGGCCGAGGGGCAGCTGGATATGGCGGTGCTCTCCGGCTTCGGCGTGGAGCTCGGCAAGGGGCTCGACAGCCGCGTCACGCTCTCGGATCCGTGCATGGTCATGATCAGCGCTTCGCACCCGCTGGCGGCGAAAAAAGAGATCCACCCAAGAGAGCTCAAGGGCATGCCGATCGTGCTCAACCGCGCGCAGGACAGTCAGCCATCGGCCGGGCTGATCGCGGGCATGTATGCCAACATGGGCCTGCGGGAAAATAAGCGCATGTATGCCGACGATTTTTACAGCATCGCCCTCATCATCAACACCGGCATCGCCTTCAGCATCATGCCGGCGAGCGTCGCCTGCTGGGGGATCGACGGTGTGGTGTTTCGCCCGGTGCAGGGCTTCAAGGCGAAGGCGCGCACGCTGCTGGTCTATCCGCGCGGCTCGCAGGATACGGGCATCCGGTCGTTCGTGTCGCTCATCAAGCCCAAGCGCTGAATAACAGAAAACCGGGGCATCCGCGCACATTGGTGCGGGATGCCCCGGTCGTTTATGGTTGTTCTGCGGCGAGATAGCGCGCCAGCGCGTCCTGCCAGTCAGGCAGCGGCCGGAAACCGGCGGCTGCCAGCTTGGCCGTGTCGAGGCGGCTGTTGCGCGGGCGCACGGCAAGGCTGCGGCCATATTCCTCGGTCGTCACCGGCAGCACGGTCATGGGGATGCCGGCGGTGCGGAAGATCTCGCAGGCGAAGTCATACCAGCTCACGTAGCCGCCGCTGTTGACCGCGTTGTAGCGGCCGTATCGGTCGGTCTCGACCATGTCGGCGAGCAGCCGCGCGAGATCGGGGACATAGGTCGGCGTGCCGACCTGATCGCATACGACGCGCAGCGTATCGTGCGTGCGGCTCAGCTGCAGCATGGTGCGCACGAAGTTTTTGCCGCCCGCGCCGTAGAGCCACGAGGTGCGCACGATGAAGTGCTGCGCGAGCGTGCCGCACACGGCACGCTCACCGTCGAGCTTGCTCTGCCCGTAGACATTCAGCGGGGCAAAGCGGTCGTAGTCCGCGGGGTAGGGGGTGGGATACGTCCCGTCAAAGACATAGTCCGTCGTCACATACAGCAGCTTGCAGCCGTGGTCACGGCTGGCCTCGGCCACGTTTTGCGTGCTGTCCCGGTTGACGGCAAACACCTGCTCGCGGTTTTCCGGCAGCTCCGCACCGTCCACGTCCGTCCATGCGGCGCAGTGGATGACCGCGTCCGGCTGCACGCCGGCAAAGAGCGCCTGCACAGCCGATGCATCGCAGAGGTCTGCCTGCACATACGCCGCCGCGTCTGTGCTGCGGCACTGCGGCGCGCGCCCGACGGCGATGCCGTGATGACCGCGCCGGCGCAGCTCCGTCATAACGGAGCTCCCGAGCAGGCCGTTTGCACCGGTGACGAGTATGTTCATGATCTCACCTCCGCAGCGCTTGCTACATCACAGCTCGATGCCGAGCGCACGCAGCGCCGGCCAGTTTTGATCCTTTTCGCTGAGGATGGGCGTGTCCTGTCCCGGCCAGACGATGCCGATGTCCGCATCGTCGTAGCGCAGACCGCCCTCGTCCTCAGGGTGGTACACGTCGCCGCACTTGTAGGCAAAGACCGCCTGCTCGCTCAGCACCTGAAATCCGTGGGCAAAGCCGCGCGGGATGTAGAGCTGGCGGCGGTTTTCCGCGCTGAGCACGACGCCGACCCAGCGGCCGTAGGTCGCGCTGCCGCGGCGCAGATCCACGGCGACGTCAAAGATCTCGCCCGAGATCGCGCGCACGAGCTTTGCCTGCTGGTGCCGCTTTTGAAAGTGCAGCCCGCGCAGCACGCCGCGGTGCGAGCAGGACTGATTATCCTGCACGAACGCATCCGTGATGCCGGCAGCGGCAAAGTCGGCCGCCCTGTAGGTTTCCATGAAATAGCCGCGCGCATCGCCGAAGCTCTTTACGTCGACGATCTGCACGCCGGGAATATCCGTGGGCGAAAAGGTAAAATTGCTCATGGATGCTTCACCGTCTCGTAGGCGTACTGCGCCGGGTCACCGTAAAAGTCGAGCAGCATGTGCGCGAACTTGTCGTGCACGCCGTGCTTGGCCGGTGCCTGCACGATGTTCATGCCGGGGTTGTGGTTGCCCTCGATGAGCTCCAGTTTGCCGCCGGGCAAAATGGCCACGTCCCAGCCGACGACGCGCAGGCACGGCAGCGTCTGCGCGGCGCTGCGGCAGAAGGCGCGCACCTCTTCCCACTGCGGGATCACCTCGCCCCGGAAGGGTACGCCGGTCATCGGGTGGCAGAGATAGCTGTTGCCGTGCTCGTCGAGGCCGTCGGTCATGATGACGCCGGTGGCCGGGTCGATCTCGCAGAAGATGCCGCCGCCGTGGGCGTTGTCAACGTGCAGGCCGTTGTTGCCCACGCGCAGGCCCGCGCCAAAGACCTCAAAGCGCTCGCCGCGGCGGAACGTGATCACGCGCAGCGTGTTGAGCGACTCCGGGTGAAAGCACGCGAGGGAGGCATCCGACTGGATGAATTCCTCGGCCAGATACTTGCCCGCGCACAGCTCGTCAAACAGCGCCTGCCGGTCGGGTGCTGCGTCCCACTCAGCCTCCGTCAGCTTGCGGAAACCGATGCCCCAGCTGGAATACTGCGGCTTGAGCGCGATGCTGTGGTACCGGCGCACAAAGGCGTCAAAGGCCGCAAGATCGCTCTCCGGCAGGTACAGCCAGCCGCGGCTGACAAACTGCGTGAAATTTTTCAGGAATGTTACCTTACTCTTGAGATACGGCTCGGCGGCGCTGTTGTACGGGCGCATGAGCAACGTCGCCTCCACGTCGGTGAGGTACTGCTTTTGCTGCGCGGTCGTCAGTCCGTAGAAGCCGAAGATCATGTACTCGGACATGGACACGCGCTTTTCCGGGTTGCTGCGCCGCACCTTGAGGTAGTCGTGAAAGAGCTTTTCGGCCGTGAAGCCCTCCGGCAGTTCACGGACGCCTTTGACGTAGCCGCACCAGCGCTTGTGCAGCACGGGGTAGGCGCGGAGATTTTTGACCAGTTTATTTTCAGCGAGGATGTTCTTCATCGGTTTCACCTGCACAGTCCCGGAGCGGCGGATATTTGCCCACTCCGTCGAATTGAATGATGTTGCCGCCCGGCCAGTGCCAGTTGCCCTCAATGAGCTCCGGCCCGTCGGGCGTGACGGCGATGTCCCAGCCGACGTAGCCCATGCCGGGCACGCGGTCCATGGCCCGGCGCACGCACGCGGTGAGCTCGGGCCAGAACGGGATCTGGAACCCGGGCAGATACGCACCCGATGCCGGGTGGTGGGTATAGTCGCCGAGATCGGTGTTGTTGCGGCCCGGGCCGGACACGCGGCCGGACGCCAGCTCCAGCGGGTAGGCGATGCCGCCGGTGTGGAAGTTGTCGGTCGCGGCGCCTTGACCGCCGCACTTGAGGCACGCACCGATGAGCCGGACGCGGCCGCCGCGGCCGCGCGCGGCGTTGACGCGCACACTGTTGACGCACCCGGGGCTGAGTGCCTCGAGCGCGGGGTGCTGCCGGATGGGCGCCTCGAGCAGCAGCCGCTGTGCCCGGCAGTCATTGTAAAATGCGGCACGGTCGGGGATGGCGGCGCTGCGGCGGCGCTCGATGCCGCGGCCCATCGTGCCGCCGACGGGCTTGAGAAAGAACGTGTCGTTCTCATCCAGAAAGGTGCAGAAAGCGGCAAAGTCCGCTTCCGGCGCGTAGACGTGTGCCCGCCGGACATCGGGCGCGAACACCGTGAGAAAGCGCGCCTTGCTTGCAAGGGCTTCCTTTTCCGCCGCCGCGGCATTGCGGTTGAGCGCCCGGTCGAGCGCACCGGAGCGGCCGGATGTGAGGAAGGCCGCACGCTGCCAGTCCGGCAGGGCAAAGAAACGGAGCACAAAGTAGTTTTCCGGCGATGCGCCGTGCCGCACACTGCACCACAGCGCGTCGAGCAGATAGCCCGTCCGGCTGCCGCCGCGCTGCGCGCGTAGGCGCGTGCACATGCGGTAAGTCTTTTTCAGTGCGTTCCAGCGGGACATGGTTCAGCGCCCCTCTCTGCATCGTCCAGAATGGCCCGGATGTTGTCCCGGCCGAGCCGCTCGATCGTGCGGCCCTGCGCGCGCAGGTCACAGCCGAGCGCCGCCGAGGCGATCTCAATCAGCGACGAGCACACCGGCGTCGGCACACCCAGCGCCGCACCCAGCGACTCCAGCAGGCCGAGCCCCTGCGGCACATCCTCCGTGATGTAGCGCGAGCGCACGGTCAGCGGCCCTTTTGCCCGCTCCGGCATGGCGGCGTAGGCGAAAAAGACCTCCTTCGCGTCACGCGCATCGTCGAGACTGTTGCGGAATTTACACGCCTCGACATACGGCACGGGGTCGCAGCCAAGGTGCTCGAGCACGCGCATTTTCTCGCCGTCGAGCGCCTCGAGCAGGTTCCAGGTCGACGGCGTGAACGCCTCGTGGTACATGCAGAAGTCGCCGTGCGTGGCCTCGATGCGCGGGATGCTCATCACGGCGCCGACCGTGTGCACGATCATGTTCGGGTTGTGCAGCGCGGCCTCGGCCACGCTCTTGAGATACACAAACGGCGTGCCCAGCCGGTCGAGCACTTCCCGTGCCGCCGGGAGCGCATTGTGCGGGTAGACACCGATGGGGTTGCGCACGTTGCGAAAGCCCACCTGAAACTCCCCGGGCGCGCCGATGCGCCCGTCGATGAAGTTGCTCTCCGCCTCGGCGAGGATGACGCCGTCGGCCGGGTGCAGCCCGAGCGCATAGGCGGTGGAGAGGTAGCCCGGAATCATCAGCAGGATCTGCCCCGCCGTCAGAAACGGCACGACGCGCCGCAGCACGTCCGGGTGGTAGCCCGTCTGCGTGCACAGCAGCACGATGTCCTTGCCGCGCACATCCGCCACGTCGCGCGACAGGTGCGCGATCACGCAGTCCGTGTCCGTGCCGAATTCGTGGATGCGCATCCGGCCGCCGGTCGCGCACAGGTGCGAAAAATTGTCGTCGTGCAGGCTGTGCGAGGTCTTGATGAGCGTGACCTCATGGCCGCGCGCGGCGTAGTCGGCCGCAAGTGCGCAGCCACTGTTGCCTGCGCCGAGAATGGCAATGTTCATAGTGTTTCCTCCATCCTGCGGCCAAAGCGCAGGTCGGTCTCCGGCAGGCGCTTGTTGTCCAGCGCGGCCGCCGGGGTGAATGTCAGCTCACCGAAGCGCACGCCGCGCGGCGTGAGATACAGATCCACGCGCACGAAGTCAAACGGCTTGCTCAGGCGGTCGGCAATGGCAAAGGCTTCGTCCAGCCCTGCCGGCTTCGGCAGCGTGAAGTCCTCGGGTGCGGCCTGCGAGTCACGGTTGATGCGCAGGAGCCGGAAGTCCCGGTCGAAGAAATAAAACTTCGGCCAGCCCTCGTCGCGCCCCACGCAGAGCATAACACAATCCGCCCGGCCGTGGAAGCAGTAAAATTTATAGTCCTCCGGCAGCGTGCCGTCCGGTGTGCCGATGTATTCCTCGATCAGCAGTTTCTTGTCCACATGGCGGTACTGGAGCTCGGAGTAATACGCCCAGAACGGCTCGCGTCCCCAGGCGCGCAGCTGCTGCACGGCGGCGTGCGTGTCGAGCGCCTGTTTGTCCGTGCAGATGAGGTTGTAGCCGCAGCCGAAGTTCCACTTGACGGCGAACCGCTCCGGCAGCGCGTCCCAGTCGATGTCCTCCGGCCGGTCGTACACGGCGAGCAGGCGGTTGAGCGTATCGCCGCAGCCGCAGCCGTCCACATAGTCGCGCACGCGGTATTTGTCCGCGCACTGGCGCACGACGGGGTCCGTGCCGAAGCGCTCGAGCTTTTGTTTGAGCAGCTTTTCGTTGAGCGTCTGCGGGTGCTTCAGATCCGGCAGACGGCCGAACTTGCGCAGGTATAACAGTTTTGTGTTCCACCGCGGCGAGAGGTAGGACAGCCCGGCGTAAAACGCCCGGGTCGCGCGGCGGGTCTTTTTCTTTTTCATGGCGCGGTGCCGCCTTTCTGCGCGCTCAGGCGTCCGCGAGCGCGACGGTGTTTACCGGCTGCGCTGCCGCGGGCTCTGCCGCCTCGGATGCAAGGATCAGCTCCTCGGCCGCATCGAGCGAGTCGAGCAGGCAGTCGATGACGAATTTTGAGCGCCGCACGATCGAGCGGTACTCCATCTTCGAGGCCACGTACTGATAGTGCAGCACGGAGATCGACGGGTCGTAGCGCACGACGCTGCCCTCCTGGCGGCAGATCCAGTCGAGGATCTCCATCTCGTAGTACATGAACGTTTTCGGGTAAAACGGCTCGGGGTGGCGGGCAAGATAGCGCTGCGAGAAGATCACGCACGAGCCGTGCAGCACGACGCCCTCCGCGGGGCGCGTGGTGTCAATGTGCTGCTTTTTCCGGTTGCGGATCTGTACGAGCCGCCAGATGGCGGGGCTGTTTTTCTCGCCGCTGCTCAGCAGCAGGAGGATGGGATTTTTGCTGCGCGCAACGCAGGCGCGCTTGTGCCGCACGCTCTCGAGCGTGCAGCCGTGCAGCGTTTTCGGGCTCTGGTGAATGCCGGAGAACACCGACACAATGTCCGGCCCGAGCAGGTCGAACGGGTGCTGCGCGTAAATGCGCGCGATCTGGGGAATGAAGTCGTGCTGCGGGATCTCGACGTCGTTGTTGAGCACGACGGTGAAGTCTGCGTCCAGATGCTCGTACACCCAGCGCACGCCGACGTTGTTGCCGCGGGCAAAGCCGTCGTTCTTGCCGTGCAGCAGCACGGTCACGTCCGGGCTCGCGGCGAATTCCTCCGCCAGAACAGCGCCCGTGCCGTTCGGGGAGGCGTTGTCCACGATGACGATGTGCTTGTCGCCCGCGAGCGCGCGGATGCTCTTGACGCAGCTGCGGGTCGTGTCGATGGCGCGGTAATGCAAAATGACGAATGCGGTCATGGTGTCTGTCCTTTCTGCTGCCGGCGGGCGCGCAGGCAGTTGGCGAGGTAATAGCTCAGGTCATAGGGATTGTGGCTGAGCCGGAAACTTTTGCGGAAGTGCGCGGCGGCGCGCGTCGGATCGGTCGGGTGGCTGCGCTTGCCGAGACGGCGGTTCATCACGGCGTCGCTGCGCGGAAAGCGTTGGTAGAGCGCCGCGTGCTTTTCATACAGCCGCAGCAGGTGGGGGTAGGATTTGACGACGGCGGAGATGCTGTCGCCGCCGACCTCGGACTCCACCAGTGCCTCCGGCAGGTACACGAGCCGGAAGCGCTCGGCCACCCGGATGGCAAAGTCCCAGTCCTGATAGCGGCGGATGGTCTCGTCGAAGCGCACGGCCTCCCACACGGCGCGGTGCATGAGCATGGTCTGGGTGCCGGCGCGGTTCTCGGCCAGAAAATCCTCCAGCGCGCGGCCGGGATGCGGCGCGTGCACGGGGTAATAAAACGAGCTGCCGCCCGCGGCGACGCGGTTCATGCCGCAGTAGCACAGATCGGCCCCGGTGGCCGTGAGCAGATCATACTGCTTTTGCAGCTTGTCCGGGTGCCAGAGATCGTCACTGTCCTGAAAGGCGAGGATGCTGCCGCGTGCCTGTTGTGCGCCGAGGTTGCGGGCATAGCACGCGCCGCGGTTGTCGCCGTAGCGCACGTAGTGCACGCGCGGGTCGGTGCTGCGGTCGAACAGGCGCTCCGTGCCGTCGGTCGAGGCGTCGTCCACGACGATGACCTCGATGTTCCGGTAGGTCTGCGCCAGCACGCTTGCAATGCACGCCGGCAGCTTGTCCTTGCGGTTATAGGTCGGGATGACGACCGAGATCAGATCATTCATAGGCTGCCTCCATTCACGGCCGGGTAGGGGAAAGCTGCGCGCATCTGGCGCTTTTTCTCCTCGACCTGCTCCGGCCGGATGCGCCAGCCGTCCCGGATCTCGGCGATGGCGGGCGCTGCGCTCACGCGCAGGTCGCGCGGCGAATGCTGCACGCCATAGGCGGAATAGTAATCATCGAACTTATACCCGTCGCCGAGCGGGCGGTCGGAAAAGACGATGTGCAGATTCGGGATGAGGAAACTGTCGGCCGCGATCAGCCCGTGCAGGCTGCTCGAGAGAATGCAGCGGCACTGCGCGATCTCGGTCAGCACGGCGATGGGGTCATCCTTGACGTTGATGAACTTCGCGTTTTCGTACCGGCCCAGCAGATCCGTCACGGCGGGATCATTCAGGTCGCAGACGTGCGGCACGATGCCGATATCATACCGTTTTTCGGGCAGCGTGTCCAGCAGCTCGTCTGCGAGAATGCCGCCGTCGCCGGTCGGAATGTCGAGCGTGCGGCCGGTCATGCGCTCGACGCTGCGGCGCGTCAGCTCGCCGCGCACGGCGTGAAAGCGCATGTCGCGCTTGAAAAAGCGCCCCTGCGCATCGTCGTAGTTGATGAATCCGGAGCCCCAGACGTCCACGTGCGGGTGCGTCCGGCCGTTGATGCACTGCTGCAGCCTCATGAGCGGATTGCCGTGCAGCTTATACTGCGCCAGACCGCTGCCAATGGCGCACAGGTCGCCGGTGAGAAACGAGCAGCGCTCGACCCGATAGCCGAAGCAGCACTCGATGATGAGCGGGTTGAGCAGATCGCCCATGTTGGCGATGCGGGCGTAGTACAGATTCAGCGTGTCCGACATGGCGGTCACCTCCGGGGAAGATCACAGCGCGCGGCTGTAGGGAATGGCATAGAAAAACAGGAAAAACAGGCCCACGCACAGGCCAAACACGAGGTACACCCGCCACAGCCGCCGGTCCTTTCGGCAGGCGACGGCCTCGTCCTGGCCGGTGGGCGCATCGAAGAGCCGTTCGCGCGCGAACTGTTCTGCCTGCGTCGGCGGCCGGAGCGCAGAGCCGATCACCGCGCCGAGGATACTCAGCACGATGCCGATGAAAAACGCATCCGCCCAGACCGGCGGCGTGATGCCGCGCAGGGCGTAGATCGCCTTCGCGCCCACACAGCCGAGAAAGCCGAGCAGCATGCCGAGATACGCGCCGCAGCGGCTCAGGCGGCGGCTCCACACGCTGCCGAAAGCCACGAGACTCCACGCGCCCGCGATGACGGTGCCGCCGAAGTACATGATGAGGAAGATCTGCGGTGGATTGAGGTAGGCGAGCGCGAGCACGACAAGGCTCACCGCCAGCATCGCCCAGCGGGAGCGGGCGAGCTTTTTGCGGTCGCTTTCGGCCTCGGGCAGAATGTCGTTGACGACGGAAAACCCGATCAGCGACAAAAACGTCGACGCCGACGAGATGCCGGCCGCGCTGATGCCGATGAGCAGCAGCATGCCGATGACCGGCGGCAGCACGTGCGTGGCGGCCCAGATCATGGCCTCGCTGCCCGGAAGGCTGCCGTTGATGTTGCGCACGAACGCGGCGGAAAAGTACAGCGCGATCGTCACGACCATGACGCCCATGGACGACCACACGGACGAGCGCAGCACAACGTGCTCGTCCTTTGCCATGAGGTAGCGGCTGGTCTGCCACGGGCTGATGGCCACGACGAGTGCCCAGACGATGCCGTACGTTACGGCCCAGACGGTGTTGCTCACGCCGTCAGGATAGAGGTAGTCCGGATTTCCGGCCCAGGAGAGGATGCCGGGCATGGTGTCGCTGCTGGCGAGCGCCTCGATGCCGGCGAACCAGCCGCCGCCCGCACGGATGAGAAACGGCACGGCGACGAGCGCCGCCGCGAGAAAGACGAGAAACATGATCGTGTCCGTCAGCAGCACGCCCGGCGAGCCGGAATAGATCGTGAAGGTGGTGAACGCCAGCCACACGATCACGGCGCACAGCCGGTAGTCATAGCCCGTGATGCTGCTCATGAGCGTGGCCACGCCCTGAATGGCGCTGAGCAGATATGCGCTCACGGACACGAGCAAAATCACGGCCGAGAGCCGGCGCAGATGCTTCGAGCAGAAGCGGCGGCCGAAATACTCCGGCAGCGTCGTCACCTCGCTCCGGCGGATGTACCGGCCGAAGAAGCCCGCGCCGTAGATATAGCCCGTCGCCTGAATGACGCCGACGGTCACGATGCCGATGAAAAAGCCGGAGTAGACCTCGCCCGTGTCGCCGAGAAACGCGCCCGTTGAAAGAAACGACGCGATGAGCGACCCGACGATCAGCAGCGTCGGCGCGTTGCGCCCGGAGACGTAGTAGTCGTTCGTATCCTTGACCATGCGCCCCGCGCCGATGCCGACGGCGAAAAACACGACGAGCGCAGCGAGAATTCCCAGGAAATACAGATTCATTTTTTCCGCCCGTCCCCGCGTTTCGGGCTCGTCACGGCCCGGTAGACGAATGCGGTGATGACGATCCAGACGCCGAAAGCGACTGAGAGAACAGCTTCCATACCGGAACCTCCGTGAGATGTTAGTCGAGCTTCAAGAGCACGCGCGCATAGTGGTCGTTATTGACGAACGGGCGGCCGTTGAGCTCGTCGAACAGCGGCTGATAGCCATAGCCGTCCGTGACCCAGGCATAGCCACGGTACTGCGCGGTGTTGAAGCCCGGAATGGTGTTGGCCTCGATGATGAGCGGGCCGTCCGCGGTCATGGTCACGTCCCAGCCGATGTTGGAGATCTTGCTTGCCAGCGGCACGGCGCGGCGCATCATGTCAATGGTCTCGGCCCAGAACGGGAGCTGCAGGCCGGGGAAGGGCACGCCCGTGACCGGGTGCGTATGATAGTCGATGAAATTGTTCTGATCCACGGCGTCCGTGAGCACGACACCGGTGCGGATGTCGATCATCGCGGTCAGTGCGTCCTGACAGCCGTTGGAGATGTCCTTTTCGATGGCGGTCGTGAGCACCGGGGCAAACAGATACGTCCCGGACGGCGCGGTCACGGTGTAAAAGCGCACGATGCTCACGGCGCCGGGGTTGAGCTGCGCGAGCGTCGGATGCTGCTGGATGTATTCTTCCACGATGCCGCCGGAATTTGCGCGCAGATACGCAAGTGCGTCCGCCTGTTCGGCCTCGGTCGCCGCCGGGAGGATGCGCACGCCCGTGCCCTGACCCTTGCAGTTGGGCTTGTAGACGACCTTCCCGGCGTCACCGGCGAGCGCGCGCAACAGCGCCGCGTCCACGGCGGACGCCTGCACGCAGCGGCGGCCGTAAAAGTCGGAAAAGACCTTGGAGAAGATGTATTTGTTCATCAGGATCGCAATGTAGCGGCGGTCGGTGAAGTTCTTGCGGAACTCCGCGCGCGTCCAGAGCGTGGACATGGTGCGCTTTTGCGCCTCCGTGCGGTCGTGATAGCCGACCCACTCGTATTCGTTGAGCGAGATGTGGTTGCGCTTCTTGGCCTGCAGGATGTCCTTTTCGATCTCGGCGGCGTCCTCGCCGTGCCGGGCAGCGTAATCCGCGGCGAAGTCGCGGATGTATCTGCGTGCGGAGATCCAGCTGCTCAGTGTGCGTTTTTGTTCCATGTTGCATTCTCCTGCGTCAGATTTGGAGCTTCCTCAGCTTTTCAAAGGCATCCGCCGGGGATGCTTTTGAGAAAATGAGGCGGCAGGGAAGCCGCACAAATGTGCGGCTTCCTCGTTTGCTTAGTAGTTTGGTGTGTCCCATTCATCCGGCACCCAGTCCTTGGGCACCATGGTGCTGCGGAAGCTGCCGTCCATCTCGCGATAGGCCATGCGCAGCTTCTGGATGCGCCACGCGCCGTCGTCGCCCTTGACGAAATCGTCGCAGTAGACCAGCCAGCCCTGCAGGACCTCGCTGTTATCATAATAGCACATATGGTCCTCGTATTGGAATACCCCGCGTGCGTGCGTGTCGTCGATCAGCCAGATCATCGGCTGATGGCCCATGTGCATCGTCTGCATGTCCTTGTTGCACCATTTGGCGTTGCGCGCCTGCAGGAGCTTGTCCTTGACGGCGAGATGGCCATTGAGGTAGTAGCGGAAGTCGTCCGTAAACAGCTCCATCACATACTCCTCTTTTTTCATGTCCATGCACCACCAGTAGAAGTACTTGCATTCGATGATCTTCTGGAGCTGGCACAGCTGCTCAGGCGTGTATTCCTGACGGCGGACGTGCGTGATGACATCGAGCACCATGTCGCGGACTTTGTCCGGGAATGGGATGTTTCTCGTCGCCATGGCGGGATTACTCGATGGTCTCGAAGTAGTCGTAGGACGGATCCTTGACCTTGTCGCGGCCGTTGTTGTAGTCGGGCGCGAAATCGGGGTGCAGGATCATGGTGTTGTCGCCGGCGACGGTGCGCTTGACAACGAGCCACTTGCCGTCGCGCTTCTCCCAGAGGTCGATGTCACGGCAGCGCGCCACGACGACCATGCCGTTGCGGTACTTGCAGGCGGCGTACATATAAGCCTCGGCGGCGGCCTTGGTGCCGTCGTCATTGAGCTTGATGAGGATGTTGGTCATGACGTGGTGCGTGGAGACCATCTTGCGGTGCATCTTGAGCATCATGTCGATGAAGCCGTAGCCGGTGCCCTTGTAGGTCGGGCCGTAGTCGACCTGCGCGTCCTCGGCGAACACGGTCTTGCCGAGCGGGTTGTCGATGCGGTCCAGTGCGCGGGCGTAAACGTAATACTGGTCACGGATTGCGTCTTTTTCTACGAGTTTTTCAAGTTCAGTCATGGTTTTTTCTCCTTTCGATGTCGTCCTTGTTGGCTTCCTTTGTTTATTTACGGCAGCGGCGTCACATCTGCGCGATGAGCGCTTCCAGCTCTGCCTTTCTGCCGGTTTGTGTGATGATCTGCATGCCGCCCATCTGCGCGGTGCAGTTGGCCTCGACCATGCACCAGCCGTGTGTGCTGTAGGCAAGGTCCCAGCCGCAATAGTGATTTCCGGGCACCATGTGCGCCGCCGTTGTGACCATGGCAACGGCTTTGTCCCATTCCGGGAGGCGGTAGCCGTTAAAGCGCACGCCGGTGTCCGGATGGGCCGCGTAGCGGTGGCCCTTTTTGTCCGCGCCGTCGGAGCAGATGCACCCGGTCTCGGGGTCGATGAGTGCGCTGATGCCGCCGGCGCTGAAGTTGTCGATGATGCCATCGCCGCGTCCGACGCGCAGCGTGGGGTGGAAGAGCCGCACGCTGCCATCTGCCAGAACGACCGTCGGGATGCGCAGCGTGTTGACCGACTGCGGGTGGATGCGGGAGAGCGCCTCGCCCTGCTCGATGATCTGCTCTAGGATGGCGCCGTGCGCACTGTAGGCGGCGTGCGCAGCCTCGAGATAGGGGTAGTCGCGGATGGACTCCGTATGTACGCCCTTGCCGAAGGCGGCATAAATGGGCTTGACGATGTAATCCGGGTGCGCCTGCGTGAAATCGCGCAGCGCCTCGAGCGCGGCGGGCGTGGGCTGCGCGCCTTTTTTGATGCGCAGCACATCGCGGCCGTAAAAGTCGCGGAATTTCTGGTACGTGAGGTACTTGTTTTCGAGCAGGTTCGTGTTCTTCGGGTCGTTCATGCGCGGGTAGTAGCTCATGCGCACGCCCTCGGTGATGAAGCCGTCGCGGTAGGCGGCGTCCTTCCCCTCGTAGCCGAAGAGGAAATATTCATTGTAGTACGAGCCGTACCGGAACAGACTCCGGATCATGTCGCGCCGCAGATGGTACAGGCGCTTTTTGTTGCTCAGCACGTCCACGCCGCGGTACTGGGCGATGGTCTTGTCCAGATCCCGCCGCTTGCGGTGGTAGTAGTATGCCTTGCGGTACCAGGTCTGAAAACGGATCTTTCGGTAGACTTTGCGCCGCAGTTTTTTCAGCACGGGGATCACGCTCCGTTCGCAGGGATTTTTTCACTCATTTTGGTTCAAGCCGCCATACATCGAATGTACGACGGCTTGAATAAAGCGGGTTTCTTTACTTTTTCTTGACGACTTTCTTCTTCTTCGGGCGGAACATATTGATCCGGATGCGGTGCGTTTTGTCGCGCTGGAAGGATTCCTCATACACGCGCAGGTAGCCGGTGTCCTCGATCAGCCACTCGCCGTCGACCTTGACATACTTGTCGGTGTAGATGGCAGAGCCCTGAATCTGCGTGCCGCAGTAGGGGTTGCCCTCGGCGAAGATCAGGTTGTCCTGCAGGTACCACTTGCCGTAGGCGACCGTGTCGCTTTCAAACCAGATGACCGGGTTGTGACCCTGATGCAGGGTGATCTCGGTGTCGGGCATGGACTCCTTGAAGTAGTTGGTGATCTCCTTCGGGCCGTGGAAGACGAGCTTGCCGTTGGAGTAAGCCGTGGAGATGTTCGGGGTCATGGTCGTCTCGAGCTCGTCCCAGTTCTTGGTGTCGAGCGCGCGGAAATACTTGCTCTTGAGCTCCTTGATGGCCTGCACGTCCTTGAGCTGCTGCACTTCTTTCTCGAGTGCTTCGAGACGTTCTTCAACTGTCATGATGATAACCTCCTAATCTGTTATCCGTGTTCAGACGTTCATGGCGGCGGCGTAAGCGTCGGCAGTGGCTTCGATGCCCATGTCGGCCTTCTTAGCGCTGCCGATCACGTCGCAGGGGATGCCGAGCTCGCTGCACGCGTCAGTCAGCTCCTGCGTCGGGCGGGAGTGCATGCCGGTGGCGATGACGAGGGAATCAAAGTGGCGGGTCTTCTCGACGGTCTTCTTGGCCTTGTTCGTGAACGCATAGGTGATCTCGTGATCGCCGACGGCGGTGATTTTAGAGCCGCGGCTCTTCTTGATGGTCTCGCCGGGGTACTCGATGTCGAGGAACATGGTGCGCAGCATGCCCATCTTGTTGCCGACGCGCTTGGAATCCATCACGCGCACATCGGTGACGCCGTGCTCGATGAGGAACTGCGCGGTCTCGCAGCCGACACCGCCGCCGCCGAGGATGATGGTTTCACCGTGCGGCATGGCCTTACCGGCCAGCACGTCCTCGGCAACGAACACGTCCTCCGCGGTATCCAGACCGGGGATGTTCGGGGCGACAAAGTGCGCGCCGGTGGCAACGATCACGTGGTCGGGCTTGACTTCCTTGATGAGCTCGGGCGTGACGGTCACGCCGGTCTTGATCTCGATGCCCATGCGCTTGCACTCCTCGGCGTCCCACATGACGGCGTCGGTGAAGGCCTGCTTCTTCGGGGCCTTTCCGGCGAGCACAAAGTGGCCGCCCGGGGCGTCGGTGGCTTCATAGACGGTCGGATTGTGGCCGCGAGCCTTGAGGTACTCGGCTGCCATCAGGCCGCCGATGCCGGCGCCGATGACCATGACGTTCTTGGCTTTCTCCGGCTTCGGGAGACCCTTGTACTCCAGGCAGAGCGCCGGGTTGCGGGTGCAGGTGATGTGCTTGGCCTTCGGGTCGATGACCTTGTCGTAGCAGCCCTCGGTGCAGCCGATGCAGCGGCGGATCTCCGCCTCGCGGCCTTCCATGGACTTGTTGCACCATTCGGGATCGGCGAGCTGGGCACGGCCGACGGCGACCATGTCGATCTTGCCCTCGCGGATGAGCTGATCGGCCAGCGCGGGGTCGACAATGCGGCCGACGCCGATGACCGGGATATTCACGCGCGCCTTGATGGCGGCGATGTTGTCCATGTTGAAGCCGGGCTCCAGGTTGTAGGGCGGCACTTCATACACGGTCGCAAGGCTGCGGGCGTTGCCGCGGGACAGGTCGATCGCATCGACACCGGCCTCGGCGGCCCAGTTGATGAACTGCACGGTCTCGTCCTGCGTGGTCACGGCCGGGAGCATCTCGTCGATGGCGTCCAGACGCATGAGCAGCGGCATGTCTTCCGGCATGTTCTTGCGCATCTCGCGGATGACCTCGAGATTGAAGCGGCAGCGGTTCTCCAGGCTCTGGTTGCCGTATTCATCGGTGCGCTTGTTGAGCGAGGGGTTCATGAATTCGTGCGGCAGGTAAGTGTGCGCGCCGTGGAACTCGAGTGCGTCGAAGCCGGCCTCGACGGCGAGCTTGGCGGAGTAGCCGAACTGCTTGACGATCTCGTGGATGCGCTCGACGGTCAGCGTGTCAGGCGTCTCGAGCTTGTTGGTCTTGTCGAAGAACTCTTCGGGCACGAAGCCGCCGTGCCAGATCTGCACGCCTGCTTTGCCGCCGGCCGCGTGGATCGCGTCGGTGATCTTGCGCAGCTGGTCTCTGTGGTGCTCATTATAAAGACCGAGGTACAGGTATGCATGGCACTCGGGGCAGATGGAGACGAGCTCGACAATGTTCAGGCCGCAGCCGCCGGCTGCGCGCGCCGCATGGTAGGCGGGCAGATCCTCGCCCACGTCGTTCTTGTCCTTGACCATCTTGGTGTTCATACCCGGCAGGACCACACGGTTTTTCAGCTCAAGCCCTCTGAGCTTGATGGGAGAAAACAATGCATCGTAACTCATGAAATACACCTTTCTTCATTGGAATGAATCCGAATCTGATTTCCTACACGTCTGCCTGAGAGCGGAGTTCCTTAATCATGTCCGACGGACCCGGGAATGATCCGGCGGAGACCGGCCGCTGGTGGCCGGATTCCGCTCTGCATCAGCTATTGTAGAAATTTTAACACTAGGCCGCAAAACGTGTCGGAAAGAATGTGGCGTAATCATGCGCGGGAAATGTACAAAAACTTCAGTTTTATTGTCACATGGCGGATGAAGTGTGGCGTAATATACAAAATCGGCTGCGATTTCTTGTGCAGTTTCGCTTCTTTCCACAGAGAACGCCGGGGGATCGCGGCGCTTTTTCGGCATTTTATCGACGGACAATTTCGACAAAATGGGTGCAAAATGTAGTGAAAACGAAAAAAGTGTCTGCCTGCGCGCCATCATTTTCTGAAATTCTTTTTGAAAATGTGGATTATTTAACAAGAAAATGTGCGACATGGCCGCGCCGTTTCCTTTATACTGAAAACACGAACCATGCGGAGCACCCATGCGCGCCCTCCGGCCGGCATGTCCGGCGGGCGGCCGCCGCGTGGGATACACATTTAATAATCGTTCAGGAGGCAATCACATGATAACCGATATGAAAGATGCGAAAATCTTCTCGCCCCTGCAGCTGGGCAGAACGACGCTGAAAAACCGTATCGCCATGGCGCCGATGAGCATGCACTATGAGGCGACCAACGGCACGGTGCCCAAGCAGCTCGCGGATATCTTTGTGCGCCGCGCAGAGGGCGGCGCCGGCTACGTCGTCATCGACGCAGTCACGGTCGATCATAAGTATTGGTACATCGGCAAGACGACCGCGCTGGACAAGGACTCCCTCGTCCCGCAGTTTGCCGCCTTTGCCAAGCGCGTGAGCGATGCCGGCAGCACGCTCTTCCCGCAGCTCATTCACCCCGGCCCGGAGTCCATCTGTGCGCTCAAGGGCATCAAGCCGCTCGGCCCGTCCGTGAACACGAACGCCAACGGCGCTGTCAGCCGCCCGATCACCATTGACGAGATCCACAAGGTCGTCAAGCAGTACGGCCAGGCCGCGCGCCGCGCCGAAGAGGCCGGCTGCGGCGGCATTGCCCTGCACGTCGCGCACGCCTATATGCTGCCGGGCGCATTCCTCAGCCCGCTGCGCAATAAGCGCATGGACGAGTACGGCGGCTGCATCGACAACCGCGCGCGCCTGATCCTGGAGATCATTGAAGAGTGCCGCCGCAACATCAGCCGCGATTTCCCGATCGTGCTGCGTGTCTCCGGTTCCGAGCGTGAGCCGGGCGGCAACTCCCTGGATGAAATGCTTTACCTCGCCCCGAAGTTCGAGGCTGCGGGCGTTGACATGCTCGAAGTCTCCGGCGGCGTCCAATATGAGGGCCTTCAGAACATCCTTCCTTCCCACAGCCAGAAGATCGGCATGAACGTCTACGAGGCGTCGGAGATCAAGAAGGTCGTGAACATCCCGGTTTTCGTTGTCGGCAAGATCAACGACGTGCGCTACGCCGCCGATCTGGTGGAGCGTGGTCTGGTGGACGGCGTGTCCATGGGTCGTCCTTTGCTCGCAGACCCCGACCTGCCGAAGAAAGCTTACGAGAACCGCTTCGATGACATCACGCCCTGCGGCTCCTGCGGCGGCCGGTGCATCACGCCGGAAGATCCGCATCATCCGGTCTGCAAGTGCCACATCAACCCGCTCGTCGGCCACGAGTATGACTATCCGTTCAACCCGACCGACAAGCCGAAGAAGGTCCTCGTCATTGGCGCCGGCCCCGGCGGCATGTACACCGCTGTCACGGCGGCCGAGCGCGGCCACGACGTTACCGTCTGGGAAAAGAGCAAGCAGATCGGCGGTCAGCTGAATCTGGCGGTCGTCTCTCCCGGCAAGCAGGAGATGTGCAAGTGGCTCACGCACCTGAACTACCGCGCCAAGAAGGCCGGCGTGAAGTTCGAGTTCAAGAAGGAAGCCACGGTCGAGAACGTGAAGGAATTCGCGCCCGATGCCGTCGTCGTCGCCACCGGCGCGACGCCGCTCATCCCGACCTTCATCAAGGGCGTCGGCGACTATCCGATCATCACCACCCACGATATCCTCAGCCGCAAGGTCACCATCCCGAAGGGCACGGTCTGCATCCTCGGCGGCGGCGAAGTCGCCTGCGAGACGGCCGAAATGCTCATGGCCGACGCGCGTCCGAACTCCTTTGCCACCACCGGCAGCATCGGCGACGTGGAAGTCACGCTCGTGGAGATGCAGCCGCAGCTCATGACCGGCGTCTGCCTGCCGAACCGCAACATTGCGCTCGCCAGCCTGCGCCGCGAGGGCGTTAAGAGCTACATCAACTCCAAGGTGCTCGAAGTGACCGAGCACGAGGTCAAGATCCAGCACAAGGACGGCACGGAAGAGTGGCTCAAGGGCTTTGATTACATTGTCCTCGGCCTCGGCTCCCGCAAGTACGATCCGCTGTCCGAAGAGCTCAAGGCGTTCGTGCCGGAAGTCCACGTGATCGGCGACGCCATCAAGCCGGGCCAGTCCAGCGATGCCATGCATCAGGGCTTCCACGTCGGCTACGAGCTGTAAGTCAGCGTCAATTCTCTTTGCTATTTTCCTTTTCATCCTCTTACTCCTTTCAATCTTATCACAGCGCGAAGGCCCGCCGGATGCACACCGGCGGGCCTTTTGCCATTTTTCGCTTTTTGTAACACAACGGGGAAAATGTTTAAAGTTTGGAATTCGTTCACTTGTTTTTTGCACAAAAAGCTGTTAATCTATAAACAGAAGTATTGTCGGTTGCCGGTTTGCAAGCCGTATTGTTACCACGAATGGGGGCTAAGCACGTTGAAGAGAAAAAACAGGCCGCTCTGCGAGACACCGCGCAGCGGGTATTTTTGCGGGCCGGATAAGTATCTCCGTCTTCAGGAGCACACCATTAGTGAGGAGCTGTTCCCCGTTATGGAGGTGGACAGCTATTTTGTGCTTGTCCGCAGCGGCAGCGGCAGCTTTATCATCAACGGGGAGGAATTCCCCGTGCAGGCGGGCTGCGTTGCCTGGATCCAGTGCTCGCAGGTGCTGACGATCTGCCCCGAATTCGGGGAGACGCTCACGCTCTGGGTCGCCGCGTTTGATTATCAGCTTTTGAGCTACTATATGTTCAATCAGATCACCAACCTGCGAGAGGTCGAGATCGTGACCGGCCTGCCGGTCATCGGGCCGGAAGGGGACGATGTTCGCCAGATCGCGCGGCAGTTTGAGCAGTTTCGCCACCTGAGCGCGAAAAACAGTTGCGGCTCGGCTGTGATCCGCAGCTCCTTCCTGCGCAAGATCGAGCTGCTGTATAATCGCGCCGCCGCACGCCGCAAGGAGCAGTACTCGCTGCTGGATATGCCGCTCGGCCGGCGCGCCAGCCTCTATATCGCCACGCACAGCACGGCGGAGCTCACGGCGGCCTCGGTCGCCGAGGCGGTCTCGGTCGCCGAGGCGGTCTCGTCCGATGCGGATGAGACGGCACTCAACCACGCGCTGCTGATTGCCACGGGGCTGAATTTCAGCCAGTATGTCAACCGCGTGCGATTGATCCTGGCCATGTCGTACTTCCTGTATGACAGCCTGCCGTTTGACTACGTGTCGTCCATCTCCGGCTTTCATATGAGCATCACGTTTTTCCGCCGCTTCAAGGCGCTGACCGGCATGACCCCGCAAGGGTACCTCAACGACATGCTCAGCGACGGGAAGAACGGGCGGGTCTACCGCGGCATGATCCTGAGTGAGACGCTCATTTCCGCCATCAGCTATCTGTATGAAAATATGTCCGAGCCGATCGACGCGGAAAAGATCGCGCACGATCTCTATACCTCGGAGAATATCCTGCGTGTGCAGCTTAAGACGCGCCTGAACTCCAGCTACAAGCAGATTCTGTCGATGTTCCGTGTCCGCTATGCCGAGGCGCTGCTCACGACGACGGAGCTGCCGACAGTCGACATCGCCATGGAGACGGGCTTCGGCTCTGACCGCACGATGGGCCGCGTGTTCTATGCGCTCAACAAGATGTCACCAGGCGAGTTCCGTAAGCAGAGAGGACAGGGGAGGAAGCAGCATGGCTAACGAACGTTCATCCGGCACGGCATTTTTCAGCTCCAAGGACGAGAAGTCCGTTCTGGCCGGCGCGCATGACTATTTTGTCAACAATGTCCTGCCCAGCGATATCAAGGCGTGCGTGCGCAAGATCAAGGCGCCGACGCTCTATGTCAATAATCACGACGAGACGTTCCTGCTCGTGCGCAGCGGCCACGGTACACTCACGGTCAACGGTCTGGATTACCGCCTCAAGCCGGACACCCTCGTCAACCTCGGGCCGTTTCACCGCTACCGCTATCAGCCGGACAAGGGGGAGACGCTTGAGATCGCCGAGAGCCGCATGAACAGCGGCACATATGTCTACCTCGTGGCGAACCCCTATATGAAGTTCGAGCAGTTTTATGTCCCGTCCGAGCCGCCGGTCGTGGCGCTGCACGGGCTGTATGCCGAGATCGCGAATGATGCCATGGGCGGCATTCTCGCGGAGACGGAGCGGCAGTCGCCCGATCAGCTCCAGCTGTGCTTCTGCTATATGATGGATCTGCTCGGTATCGTGACCGAGAAGATGCCGCGGGAATATTTTCACCAGATACCCGGTCGAAAGTGAGAATTAACAGAAAATATCGTCAATGTGGACAAAGCCTCAAAAGCGACAGCGGTCGTCTTTTGAGGCTTTGTCAGTTTTGCCACGAAATCTGTTGTGAAATCTTATTTTTTGTCGTTTTTAACGATAGCAAAACAGAAGGCAACGCCCGGAAGAAAATCGAATCTAATGTTAAAATATTATCGTTCCTTAACAAAAGCATAACTGCTGGTGTGTGTCCGGGGTGACGGGAAAGCTCCGGAAAAGGTCAAAGATTTGCGTTAAGAAAGGACAAAGAATCATGTTTGAAAATGAATTCAAAGGCAAAGTCGTTCTGGTAACCGGCGGCAGCCGCGGGATTGGTTTCGCAGCCGTCAAGGGCTTCCTCGCTGGCGGCGCGAAGGTCTACTTCCTCAGCCACTACGAAGAGACCGGCGCCAAGGCGCTGGCCGCCCTCAAGGAGATCAACCCCGACTACGAAGTCATGACCAAGGCCATCGACCTGTGCGACTACAAGGCCGTTCAGGAACTGTACAAAGAGATCATTGCCAAGTGGGGCCGCCTGGACGTGCTCGTCAACAACGCCGGCACCGACAACAGCACCTGGCTGACCAAGCTCAAGCAGTCCGAGTGGGATGCCGTCTGCAACCTGAACATGAAGGGCCCCTACACCATGATGAAGTACGCGATCCCGCACCTGGTCAAGACCAAGGGCTGCATCGTCAATACCGCTTCCGTCGCCGGTGTCTATGGCTGCCCGACCGGCCTGCCGTACCCCGCCAGCAAGGCTGCCCTGATCGCCATGACCAAGTCCGTCGCTTATTCCTTCGCCAACAAGGGCGTGCGTGTCAACGCGGTCGCTCCGGGCGTTGTCAACACCGACATGGTCGCCAATATGCCGCAGTTCGCCAAGGACTCCGTCGGTGATACCATCCCGATGAAGCGCTTTGCCGAGCCCGAGGACATTGCCAACGGCATCCTGTTCCTGTCCTCCAGCGCCGCGTCCTACGTCACCGGCGTCTGCCTGCAGATCGACGGCGGCTACCGTCCGAACAACCTGCCGAAGTAATTTTCCAAAGTCGCTGATCCCGCCCGCTGAGGGCGGGCGGGATCGGCGTATGCAAAATTCAGTGCTGTCAGGAAGTGATGGAGATGCGCACGCAGCATTTTAACATTTTCAATACCGGGACGGAGAGCTTCTTCACACCCGGCACGCAGCTGGCGAACATCGCCGCCGTGAAGCCGGATGCGCCGGCGGTCATTTACGTTTCCCCGGAAAACAAGGAGTCCGTCATGACGTGGCGGGAGCTCCACGAGCTCTCGAACCGCATTGCCTGGTACCTGCTCGGTCAGGGCGTCGGCCCGGGTAAGAGCGTGCTCGCCGCGCTGCCGAACATCCCGACGCACATCGCGCTTGCGTTCGGCATCTGGAAGACCGGCGCCTGCTACGTGCCGGTGTCCAACCGCGCGCCGCAGCGCAATCTGATGGAGATCTGCGCGTGTGTGTCTCCGGCGCTCGTCATCACGAACCGCAAAAAGCCGGACGGCTATCCCGGCCTGAGCACGGCGGAACTCAGAACACTGTGTGCCGACTGCCCCGCGGACATGCCTCCCGATGTGCTCGCCATCCCCAATCTTGCCAACTGCTCCGGAGGCACGACGGGGAAGACGAAGGTCATCGAGCAGGACATGCCGGCAGGGGAGAGCGACGAGGGTCTGCGGACCTGGTTCGCCGTGTCCGGCATGCGCTTTGAGATGCGCCAGCTGCTCGCGGGCCCGCTGTTTCACGGCGCGCCGCACTCGGCGGCCTTCAACGGCCTCTACTGCGGCAACACGCTCGTCATGCCGGCCAAGCTCGACGCCGAGACGATCGTGCGGCTCATCAAAAAGTACCGCATCGAGTATGTCCAGATGGTGCCGACGCTCATGCAGCGCATCAGCCGCATGCCCGGCTTCCGGAAGGAAGACCTTGCGAGCCTCGAGGTGCTTTGCCATACCGGCGGCGTCTGCTCGCAGGATCTCAAGCGCGAGTGGCTTCAGATCATCCCGCCCGAGCGGCTCTACGAGATGTACGCCATGACCGAGTGCATCGGCATGACGTCCATCCGCGGCGACGAGTGGCTGCGCCACCCCGGCAGCGTCGGCAAGATGCACTGCGGCCGGGTGTCCATCCGCGATGAGGACGGCCACGAACTGCCCACCGGCGAGATCGGCGAGATCTTTATGTCCTGGGGCGACAACAGCCCGCGTGTGATATATAAGAACATCCCGCCGCTGCCGACGGACAGCGAGGGCTTCCGCAGCGTCGGCGACATGGGCTATGTGGACGCGGAAGGCTACCTGTACTTTGCCGACCGCCGCAGCGACATGATCGTCACCGGCGGAGAAAATGTCTTTGCCGCCGAGGTCGAGATGGTGCTCAAAAAGCATCCCAAGGTGGTCGACGCCGTGGTCATCGGCCTGCCGGATCCCGATTGGGGCCACCGCATCCACGCCATCGTGGAGACGAACGGCCCGGTCGGCAGCAAGGACCTCATCCGGTTCGCGCTCAATTATCTGCCCCCGTACAAGATTCCCAAATCCATTGAATTGGTGGATCACATCCCCGTGAACGAAAACGGGAAAGTCGTGCGCAGCAAGCTCGTCGAGGAAAGCCTCGCCAAAGGCTATTGAGCACGCAGAAGAAACCAACTGTCACACGGCTTCGTGCCGGAATCACTAGACAGGAGAATGTACTCATGGAAAACAACAAAAATTATATGAAAGGCTTTGTGCCCTACGCTATTGCGGCGGCGATCCTGAGCCTTTGCGGCGGCTTCACCGCTTCGGTGCCGACCGCCATCTCCACGGCCTGGGACGCTGACGCATCCCTGACCTTCATCACGCTGGCTTACTCCCTGGCTGCCGCCGCCATGGCGCCGATCCTGGGCAAGCTCGGCGGCGTGATTGGCCGCAGAAAGATGCTGCTGAGTGCCATGGGCCTTTACACGGTCGGCCAGGCTCTCATCGCCATCTGCCCGCAGAACATCCCGCTGCTGCTCGTGTTCCGCTTCATGGTCGGTATCGGCGCTGCCGGCATCGCCCCGGTCGTCATGTCCTACATCATGATGGAGTTCCCGCCCGAGAAGATGGGCCAGGGCTTCACGGTCTACATGGCAGTTGCCTGCGGCATGGTCATCTTTGGACCCACCGTCGGCGGCATCATCATGAAGGTCATCGGCACGGCCAATGCATGGCGCATCGTCATGTGGGTCTGCGTCGCGCTGTGCGTGATCACGTTCCTGATCTGCTTTGCAAAGGTCAAGGATAACCCGAACATCCCCAAAGGCACCATGCAGGGCTTTGACTGGGCAGGCGCCGTGTTCGTCCTGCTCATGTTCGGCGCGCTCGTCTGCGTGCCCACCTTCGGCCAGCAGAACGGCTGGGCCAGCGTCGCAACGCTCGCGTCCATCGGCGTGGCCGTCGTCGGTCTGATCGTCCTCTTCCTGGTTGAGAAGAAGGCCTCCAACCCGATCCTCAACGGCAAGTTCATGGCTCGTAAGAACTTTGTGCTCCCCGTGCTGGTCATGCTCCTGACCCAGGGCCTTATGACCGCCTGCCTGACTGAGATCATCCGCTTCGGTTATGCCATCGACAAGGCCACCGTCGCTGCGGTTGCCATGAGCATTGAGTACCTTGGCATGGCGATCGGCACCGTCGTCCTCGGCCCCATGGCCGACAAGAAGGAGCCGAAGGTCGTGGCTGCCATCGCGCTCGTGTTTGTCGCCATCGGCTCTCTGATCATGCTCTTCATCGGCGAGAATGCCGGCATCCTCATGATGGGCGGCGCTCTGTTCTTTGTCGGTCTCGGCATCGGCGGCAACGGCACCATCTTCATGAAGGTCGCCCTGTCCGGTGTTGCTCCGGCTGAGTCCTCCTCCGCTTCTGGCACGTACAACGTGTTCCGTGATATGACTGCTCCGTTCGGTGTTGCCATCTTCGTGCCCATGTTCGTCACGGGCATGACCAAGAAGGCCGCCACCGGCATGGCAGTGCCCGCAGCTGCCGCCAGCGCGCTGCACTCCGTGGCGCTCGTGCAGCTCATCTGTGTCATCGTCGGCATCGTGGTCTGCTTCCTGATCCCGAGCGTGCACAAGAAGGCAGAAGCTGCCAAAGAGTAATTTCTTCCGACCAATCAACCTCATTCAGTGCGATACGCACAGAAAGGATTGTCATCCGAACATGAAAGAAATCGACAACAAACTGACTCAGAAATTCGACGAGTATCCTTCCTTCGGCGTTCTCAAGGGCGTCAAGGTCTTCGTGACCGGCACGAACATCGCCGGCCCCTTCGCCGGCTGCCTCATGGCCGAGATGGGCGCGAAGGTCCTGCAGGCCGAGGCTCCGACCATCGCCTGCCAGACCCGCGGCACCCTCGCGTGGAGCCAGAACCACCGCAACGAGTACTCCATCACCATCAACTCCGCCAGCCCCGCCGGCAAGAAGATCTTCCTCAAGTGCATCGAGTGGGCCGACATCTGGATCGAGGCCGGACGTCCGGGCTCCTACGCCAAGCGCGGCCTGACCGATGAGGTCTGCTGGAAGCACAACAAGAAGCTCGCCATCGTGCACGTGTCCGGCTACGGCCAGTTCGGCCCGTCCAAGAACAAGCCCTCCTACGACGTTTCTGGTCAGGCCATGGGCGGCTACATGTACATGAACGGCGTCTCCCCGACGTCCGGCCCGCTGAAGGTCAACCCGTACCTGTCCGACTACATCACCGCTTACAACGCCTGCATGGTGGCCCTCGCCGGCTACATCAACGCGAAGAACAGCGGCGAAGGTGATTCCTGCGACGTCGCGCAGTACGACACCATGTTCCGCCTGCTCGACAACTACCCGGCCAACTGGTTCAACAAGGGCTACCCGAAGCAGGGCGAGCCCGTGCCCTTCCGCACCGGCAACAAGAGCGATCAGGCTGCCTGCTTCTCGTTCTACGACACGAAGGAAGGCAACGCCATGTTTGTCGCCATCGTCGGTCAGGGCCCTGTCACCCGTGGCTATCCGATCATCGGCATGGGCAAGCCCGGCGTCACCGAGGGCATCCCGAAGAACTGCACCGGCTTCCCGCTGTTTGACCCCCGCGGCAAGAAGGCGGACGAGCTGTGCGCGAAGTTCTGCGCCGAGCACACCTGCGACGAGATCGAGGAGATCTTCAACAAGGCCGGCATCCCGTGCCAGCGCGCTTACGGCCCGGCCGACATCGAGAAGGATCCGCAGTACGAGGCTCGCGAGAACATCGTCGAGTGGGATGACCAGTGCTTCGGCAAGATGAAGGGCATCGGCGTCACGAACATCTTCAAGAAGAACCCGTCCCAGATCGTGGCTTCCGCGCCGTGCTTCGGCGAGCACAACCGCGAGGTTCTCAAGGACTTTGGCTACACCGACGAGGAGATCGACGCGCTCTACAAGAAGGGTGAGCTCGCGACTTGGACGCCGGCGGACACCGCCCGCATCAAGAACTTCGTTGAGTGGCACTTCTTCTGGGATCCGGAGCGTCAGGCCAAGCGCATCGGCCTGGAGTATCCCCCGAAAAAGTAAATCTTAGCGCAAATAGACGGTAAGCTGTCAGCATGGGCTTTTGCCCATGTTGGCAGCTTATCTTGAATCCGGAGGAATCTGTAGAAAAACACAACAAAAAGGAGGCACAGCATACATGAGTTTCAAAAAAATTGACTGCAATCTCACGCAGAAGTTCAGCGAATACCCCGACTTCGGCGTTCTCAACGGCGTCAAGGTCTTTGTGTCCGGCACGGCCATCGCCGGCCCCTTTGCCGGCTGTCTGATGGCAGAGATGGGCGCGAAGGTGCTCCAGTCCGAGGCACCCAAGATCTCCTGCGGCACGCGCGGCACCACGAGCTGGTCGCAGAACCACCGCAATGAGTTCTCCATCACCTGCAACCCGCGCACGCCCGCCGGCAAGAAGATCTTCAAAAAGTGCCTCGAGTGGGCCGACATCTGGATCGAGTCCAGCAAGGCCGGCACGTACGCAAAGATGGGGCTCACCGACGAGGTGTGCTGGGGCATCAACAGCAAGCTGTGCATCGTGCACGTCTCCGGCTACGGTCAGACGGGCCCGTATAAGTCCAAGGCTTCCTACGACGTTTCCGGTCAGGCCATGGGCGGTTATATGTACATGAACGGCGTGTCCCCGACGGATGTGCCGCTGAAGGTTAACCCCTATCTGTCTGACTATGTCACGGCCTACAACGCCTGCATGACCGCGCTCTCGGCATATATCCACGCGCTCAAGACTGGCAAGGGTGAATCGTGCGACGTCGCGCAGTACGACACCATGTTCCGTCTGCTGGATAACTACCCGGTGCTCTGGTACAACAAGGGCTATCCGAAGGACGGCGAGCCCGTGCCGTACCGAACCGGCAACCACTCCGACCTTGCGGCCTGCTTCTCATTCTACACCACGAAGGACAACAAGCAGCTCTTTGTCGCCATCAATGGCCCCGGCCCGGTCGAGAAGGGCTATCCCATCATCGGCGTCGGCACGCCGGGCGTGACGCCGGGTCTGCCGAAGGGCATCCCCGGCTTCCCGCTCAACACCCCCATGGGGCAGAAGGCGGATCAGGCGCTCACGGATTTCTGCGCGCAGCACACCTGCGCCGAGCTCGAGGAGATCTTCAACAAGGTCGGCATTCCGAACCAGCGCGCCTATGAGCCGGGCGATATCGAAAACGACCCGCAGTACGCCGAGCGCGAGAACCTTGTCGAGTGGGAAGACCAGATCTTCGGCGAGATGAAGGGCATCGGTATCACGAACCGCTTCAAGAACAACCCCTCGCAGATCGTGGCATCCGCGCCGTGCTTCGGCGAGCACAACCGCGAGGTGCTGCAGGAGTTCGGATACACCGATAAGGAGATCGACGACCTCTACAAGAAGGGCGAGATCGTGACGTGGACGCCGGCGGACACCGCCCGCATCCGTCACCTGCCCGATTGGGGCTTCTTCTGGGATACCGAGCGCCAGTGTGAGCGCATCGGCATGGAGTGGCCGCTCAAGGACGAGTGATCCCAACATACCGGACGGGCCGCGGCTCACACAGTCCGTCCGCCGCATTCTATATCAGCAAAGGAGAAACAAATGGGTAGACTTGATGGAAAAGTCTGTTTCGTCACCGGCGCCGGTTCCGGCATTGGCGCCAAGACTGCCGAACTCTTCGCACACGAGGGCGCAAGCGTCATCATGGCGGATATGCATGAGGAAAACCTCAGCAAGGTCGCGGCAGTCATTCAGGCAGCGGGCGGCGAGGTCATGACGGCTGTCGTCAACATCACCGACAATGACGCTGTGAAGGCGGCGTTTGCGGCCGGTGTGGAAAAGTACGGCAAGATCGACGCGCTGGCCAATATCGCAGGTGTGCTCGATGTCGCCATGCGGCCGATCGACGATTTTCTTACCAGCGATCTCGACACGACCCTGACCGTGAACGTCAAGGGCACGATGTACGTTACCCGCGCGGCTGTCAAGCAGTTCATCGCGCAGGGCTACGGCACGATCGCGACCGTCGCCTCCGTCGGCGGCGTGAACGGCAACGGCAGCGCAGCCTACACGGTCTCGAAGGGCGCGGAAGTCGCGCTGACCAAGCACATCGCGCTGCGCTTTGCCAACGGCGAGCAGAAGATCCGCGCCAACTGCGTGTGCCCCGGCACGGTCATGACCCCCATGACCACGCGCGCCATGAAGGCCAGAGGCAAGTACACGAAGGCCGCCAAGGCCATGCAGGCGTCCACCGCAAAGCATTCCACGCTCGACGTGGGCACGTGCTCGGATCTCGACATTGCCAAGATCCTGCTGTTTTTGTGCAGCGACGATTCTGCGCCGCTCAACGGTCAGGCGCTCGTTGCCGATTACGGCGCAAACCTCTGATATGCTGCGCCGGTGCGCGCACACCGGCGCAAAGCTGCAAAACTGCGCACACAAAATGAAAGGGAGTGTACTGTTATGAGTAACCGTTTGGAAGGAAAAGTCGCGCTGGTCACGGCGTGCACCCGCGGCATCGGCCGCGCGATCGCAGACCTGTTCGTCGATGAGGGCGCGAAGGTCTACTATGCCTGCCGCAACATGGAGACCGGCAAGGCTGCCGTTGAGGCCGCCAGAGCCCGCGGCGGTCAGGCCGAGCTTGTCTACTTTGAGGCACACGACCCCGCCACGCACAGAAGCATGATCGACGAGTGCATCGCCAAGGAAGGCCGCCTCGACGTGCTGGTCAACAACTTCGGCGAATCCAACCCCCGCAAGGACCTCGACATCACCAAGTGCACCTACAAGGAGTTTGAAAAGACCGTCTGCGTGGATCTCTCGACCGTGTTCAACGCCTGCCAGGAAGCGCTCAACAAGGCCATGATCAAGCAGCATTCCGGCAGCATCATCAACATCGGCTCCGTCGCTGCCGTGTGCCCCGACCGTACGCAGGTCGGCTACGGTGTCGCCAAGTCCGGCATCAACCACCTCAGCCGCCAGATGGCGCGTCAGGTCGCGCACGCGGGTGTGCGCGTCAACGTGCTCAACCCCGGCATCATCGCCACGGAGGCCGTCGCCAAGCATCTCACGCCCGAGACGCAGTCGCGCTACACGACCAACTGCATGATTAAGCACCTCGGCGAGCCCATCGACATTGCCTACATGGCGCTGTATCTTGCCTCCGACGAGTCGAAGTACGTCACGGCGCATGTGATGAATGTCTCCGGCGGCTGGATGTAATGTCCGCTTTGTCTTCTTTTTATATCCTCTCATTCCAGCGGAAAAGAGCCCGGCGTCAGCCGGGCTCTTTTCCGTTCCCTTCCGAGAAAACGAACCCGCACACGGCGCAGCCGTGTGCGGGTTTTTCATGGAAGGAAGCGCGAATTTGGTTTACATAATGTTTGAAAACGGTTTACATAATCGGAATCTTGATCTTCAGATCGCTCAGCGGGTAGGCTGAGCAGGCGTGGAACCAGCCGAGTTCCTTGTCCATGGCGCGGCGGCCGTCGCCGATGGGGGACACGAAGATGTCGCCGCCGAGCAGCTGGCTGCGGCAGAAACCGCACTCGCCGTTGCGGCAGTGGGTATCGACCGGGATGGCGCTGCGCTCGAGCGCGACGGCGACGGATTCGCTCGCCCTGGCATCGATCACATCTTCGTGAATGCCGCGCACGACGGTGATGCGAAACGTCTTTTCCTCCGTACCCTTCGGGTAGCCCGGCAGGGTGGAGATATCGGCCGGGTTATTCACCACGTCGTGGCGGAAGCGGCGCTGCGGCACGCCCATGTCCTCGAGCGCCTTGCGCACGAACCGGAACATGGCCAGCGGGCCGCAGAACAGGAACGTGCTGTTGGGCGCGGCGTATTTTTCGATGATCTCGCGCGTGATAAAGCCGTGCTCGCCCGGCCAGTCGGGGTCGTCGGAGAGCACATGCACGACTTTGACGTCTGGACATTCGGCGCAGATCTGATCCAGCTCGTCCTTGAGCACGATATCATCCGACTTGACCGAACCGTAGAGGATCGTCAGCCTGCAGCCGTGCATCTTGCCGTGGGCGATCTCCTTGGCCATGGCGTAAAACGGCGTGATGCCGCTGCCGCCGGCCAGCGCGACGAGCTCGGTCGTGTCGCGCAGCGGCTCCCAATAGAACGTGCCGAACGGCAGCGCGCCCGTGAGCACATCGCCGACATGGACGTTTTCAAAGAAGTAGTCCGGCACGAGGTACGGTACGTTGCGGCGCACGGTGATCTCGAAAAACGGGTGCTCGCCGCGCGCTTCGTACGGTGCGGAGGAGATCGTATACGGCCGCGTGAGCAGGCTCTCGCCGATCTTCAGGCGGAAGTTCACGAACTGGCCGCACTGGAACACCGGAATGTGCCCGCCCACGGCCTCGAAGCGGAACGTTTTTGCCGTCGGGGACGCATCGCGGATGTCCGTGACGCGCAGCTGCATCTCACTCGGGTGCAGCTTGTCGGCCAGATCCCGGATGGGGTCTTTCGGATCCGGCACGGCGGATGCGTTTTTCAGCTTTTCGCGGCGCGCCTCGGTGACGCGGCCCGCGCCGCCGACGTCTTTCAGAAAGCTCTTGACTCGAATACTCATTTCGCTGCCTCCTTTGCTGCCATCGTGTCGAGCACGGCCTTGGCCGCGGCTCTGCCGTTGGTGATCTGCGGGCCCTGCCCGTCGCCGGCCACGGCGTGTGCGCCGGCAAACTCCAGCCCGTCGATGAAGTGATCTTCCGCCATCATGGTCTTCTTGGCGACCACGTGGTTGTCCATGGAGTGCGAGTAGCCGTAGATGCTGCCCTTCCACGCGCCGACGTAGTGGGAGATCGTCATGGGCGTGGAGACCTCGATCTCGGCGATGCGGCAGCGGAAGTCCACGCCGCCGATCTTGATGTACTGCTCCATCATCTCATTGGCCAGGCGGCGCTTGAGATCGTAGTACTCCTCCTCCTTGACGCCGAGGAACGGGTCGACCGGCACCAGATTCGTGATCGACAGGTGCGTATAGCCGGCCGGCACGCAGTCAGGGTTGGCATAGTTGAGGCACACGGTCGTCAGGAAGTTGTACGGTTCGGTCAGGTTGCAGTTGTTGCGCCAGATGGCGTTCGTGTCCATCGTGTCGCCAGAGAAGGTGTTGTAGTTCGCGATGCCGTTTTCCTCGGGCGTACCCTCGAGAATGAGCATGACCGACACGGGGCAGACATTCAGGCGGTTGCCGTTGACGAACCGGATGGTGCCGGCGGGCACTTCGCTTAGCGGCTCGATCATCTGCGTGTAGACGCGGTTCGGGTACGCGCCGCAGATGACATAGTCGCAGGCGATCTCGTCTCCGCGCTTCGTGCGCACGCCGCGGACCTTGCCGTCTTTAACGAGGATCTTTTCGACTTCCTGCCGCAGCTCGAACTGCGCGCCGTTTTCCTCGACCTTCTGCTGCATGCGCATGCTCATCTCGTGCGAGCGGTGGCGCGGCACATAGCTGCCGGCAAAATAGTCCGCCATGCAGTAGGCGTAGATCGTGAACGGGAGATTGTCCATCGGCTCGCCGACGTAGATCCAGTACGGCGTGAGCATATCGACCGCCTTCTGCGGCAGGTCAAAGGTCCGGATGACTTCCGAGGCGCTGTAGCCCGCCACGCGCACAAAGTCCGGGTGCTCGCGCAGCATGCGCAGCTTGCTCATCGGTGTCACGGATATGACGTCCATGCTGTCGTACACGCGGCGGCAGAGGCGGATGAATTCCAGCACCTTGTCGTAAGTGCCGGGGCAGGCGGCGTCAATGTCGCGCGCCATGTGCTCGTAGCCGTCGTGCAGCACGGTGTCGATGCCCTCACCGGGCACGACGACACGGTACGGCTCCGGCACCGGCAGCCAGTCGATGTCAATGCCCATGTCGTCAAAAAACTGGCCGACCTTCAGCCGCTTGCCTTTCGGGCCGATGGACATCATCTCATGCAGCGAGGCCTCCATCTCAAAGCCGTCGCGCATGTAGTCCGTGGCGACACCGCCGGGCATGTTGTGCTTTTCGAGGATCAGAATGTCCCGCACGCCCTTGGCCTGCAGCTGCAGGGCGGCCGCCATGCCGGCCAGCGCGCCGCCGATGATGACAACATCATAGTGGTCTTTGTAAAAACGCAAGTCAATTCCTCCTTCTGTGTTTGAATCACTGAGAAAAGTATATGTCAAGGATTCTACAAGTCAAGAATCGACTTGCTTTTTCGTCACTTTTTTGGTACTATTTTCTTGTGATTCTGATTCAATCACAAATACAAGGAGGACTGCGTATGCGTTTTCAGACCATCGTTGCGCCAACGATCACGGAGTTGTTCGAGCGGCAGATCCAGGGCATGATCCTCTCCGGCCAGGTGGAGCCGGGGGAAAAGCTGCCCACGGAAGCGGAGCTGGCCGAGAATATGCACATCAGCAAGAGCGCCGTGCACGCCGGCATCAAGAATCTGGAGCGGATGGGCTTTCTGCGCGTGTCGCCGCGGCACGGGGTGTATGTTGCCGACTGGGCCGAGTGCGGCAACGTGGACACGCTCATCTCCATATTAAAATACCGCGACGGCAAGCTCGACAAGGCGACGACGGCGTCGCTGCTGCAGACGCGCAATGTCATTGAAGGGCTCGCGGTGCGGTTGTTCGTGCCCAAGCGCACGGACGATGATATTGCGGTGCTGCGCACGATCATCCGTGATTTCCGGCAGGCCGCGCAGCAGCCGCGCGTGGACGTGGACAAGCTCGCAGAGCTGGCGTGTTCGTTCCACCGGTATATCTGCTTTAAGAGCGGCAACAACGTCGTGCCGCTCATCGTCAACGGTTTCCATGATGTGAATATCGTCCTCTGGGCGCAGTGGGTGCGCTCGGTCGGGCCGCGCGCCGCGGGCGATGTGCTGGAGGATTTTCTCTATTTCGTCACGCAGGGGGACGCCGAGGGCGCCATCGCACTCTTCGATACGAATACGGACGAATTCGTCTCCCGGCTCGTGGACGTGTGAAGCCGGCGGGCGATTGTTTTCGCTCTTTTCACAAATACCCCCTTTTCATCCGGGCGGTTTTATATTACAATAAAACGACGAATATGAAAAAGTGAGGGGTAGTTTTATGGAAACAGGACCCAAATATAAACGCATCCTGCTCAAGATCAGCGGCGAAGCGCTGGCCGGTGAGCAGAAGACGGGGCTGGACTTCGGCGTCATCGGTCAGGTGTGCGACGTCATCAAGACCTGCACCGAACTGGGCGTGCAGGTGGGCGTCGTCATCGGCGGCGGCAACTTCTGGCGTGGTGTGAAAAACGGCGAGGGCAAGATGGCCCGCTCGCGCGCCGACCACATGGGCATGCTCGCCACGGTCATGAACTGCCTGGCCGTGTCCGACGTTATGGAGCAGAAGGGCATCCCCGTACGCGTGCAGACGGCCGTCGAAATGTCGACGTTTGCCGAGCACTATACCTGGGAGCGCGCCGTGGCGCATCTGGAAGAGGGCAAGGTCGTGCTCTTCGGCGCCGGCAGCGGCTGTCCGTATTTTTCGACCGACACGGCCGCCGTGCTGCGCGCCGCCGAGATCGGCGCGGACGCGATCCTGCTTGCCAAGAACATCGACGGCGTCTACAGTGCCGATCCGCACGTCGATCCCGGCGCCGTGAAGTATGACGCCATCACCTATGACGAGGTGCTGGCAAAGCATCTGGCCGTCATGGACCTGACGGCGACGTCGCTCGCGATGGAAAACGACATCCCGGTCGTCGTCTTTGCACTGGCCGATCCGCAGAATATTGTCCGCGCCGTGACGGGCGAGCCCGTCGGCACGGTCGTGACCAAATAAAATCAAATTTGAAAACCCGATAAGGAGGATACATCATGTCTACCGATTATACCGAGTTTGAGACCAAAATGAAAAAGACCGCTTCGGTCCTCACCGAGCAGTATGATTCCGTCCGCGCCGGCAAGGCCAACCCCGCCGTGCTCGACCGCATCACGGTCGATTACTACGGCTCTCCCACGCCCATCCAGCAGATCGCATCCGTCAGCACGCCGGACGCCCGCTCGCTGCTCATCCAGCCGTGGGACGCATCCGTGCTCAAGGGCATTGAAAAGGCCATCCTTGCGTCCGATCTGGGCCTGAATCCCCAGAACGACGGCCGCACCATCCGCCTGATCTTCCCCGCGCTGACCGAGGAGCGCCGCCGTGACCTCGTCAAGCAGGTCAAGAAGTACGGCGAAGAGGCCAAGGTCGCCGTGCGCAACATCCGCCGCGACGCGATGGACAAGTTCAAGGCGCAGAAGAAAAAGTCCGAGATCACCGAGGACGACCTCAAGATCATCGAGAAGGATCTACAGAAGCTGACCGATGATTATATCAAGGAAGTTGAGCGCATCGCCGACGAAAAAGAGAAGGAGCTCATGGAGATCTGAGCGCCCGCACCCGCAAATGTGACACGGGGGGATTTTTCATCCCCCCGTTTGAATATCCTGTCTACAGACGCCGCCGATCCGGGCGGTGCAGGAGGAACTATGGCAAACGATAAGACGACCGCGCCGCAGGTGGATTTCTCGCGCCTGCCGCGCCACGTGGCGATCATCCTCGACGGCAACGGCCGCTGGGCCAAAAAGCGCGGCCTGCCGCGCACGGCCGGCCATGCCTACGGTGCGGAGGCGTTTCGCCGCATCGGCAACTACTGCAAGGCCATCGGCATCGAATACCTCACGGTCTACGCCTTTTCCACGGAAAACTGGCGTCGCCCGCCCGAGGAAGTGCGCACGATCATGAGCATCTTCGATAAATACATGAAGGAAGCGCTCTCGATCATGGAGCGCGACAAGTTCAAGATGCGCTTTTTCGGTGAGCGGTCCGGCCTCTCGCCGGAGCTGCAGCGCCTCATGGCAGCGGCCGAGGAAAAGAGCACGCACTACGACGGCTGCCAGATGAATCTGTGCATCAACTACGGCGGCCGCGACGAGATCCTGCACGCCGTGCGCCGGTATGCCGAGGCCTACAAGGCCGGTACCGCGCCGGAGCTCACGGAGGATGTGTTCAGCGGCTATCTGTATTCGGCCGGCATTCCGGACCCCGACCTCATCATCCGCACGAGCGGAGAGCAGCGCCTGAGTAACTTCCTGCCCTGGCAGGGCGCATACTCGGAGCTGTATTTCACCGACGTGCTCTGGCCGGACTTTACCGAGCGCGACATGGACGCGGCCCTGGCGGAGTTCCAGCGGCGCGACCGGCGCTTTGGCGGCGTGAAATGACCGCTGCACCCGAGAGAAAGACAAACGGGAGGGACCAATCATGAAAAACAGACTGATCGTTGCGGCCATCGGCATCCCGGCGCTGCTGGCCGTGATCTTCTTCACCCCGATCTGGGGTTGGGGCATCGTGGTGGCCATCATGGCGGCGTTCTGCGCCTGGGAGCTGCTGCACACGGCCATGCCGAAGTTCGTGCCGCGCTTTGCGGTGTATGCCGGCGTGTGCGGCGCGGCCATCGTGCTCGGCGCGGCGTTCGGAAAGTCTGAGCTCGTGTTCAAGATCGCGGCCTACGTGCTGTTCGTGACCATGTTCGTCGAGATGATGATCTCGTTTCACAAGTCCGAGCGCATCCCGTTTCAGGATCTGGCGCTCGTGTTCACGGCGGGCATCGTCATCCCGTGGATGCTCTCGTCGCTCGTGCGCCTTGGCCTGAACGACCCCAAAGCGCCGTACCTGCTGCTGCCGTTCGTCATCACGTGGCTGAGCGATTCGGGCGCGTTTTTCGTCGGCCGCAGCCTGGGCAAGACCAAGCTCGCCCCGGCGCTGAGCCCGCACAAGACGGTCGAGGGCTGCGTCGGCGGCTTTGTGTGCGCGATCGCGGCGGCCATGCTCTACGGCCTCGTATTGCACCTGTGCGGCTACCGCGTGCAGATCGGTCTGCTCGCCATCTACGGTTTCTTCGGCAGCCTTGCCGGACAGACGGGCGACCTGGCGTTTTCCGCCATCAAGCGCGAGCACGGCGTGAAGGACTACAGCAATCTGCTGCCCGGTCACGGCGGTATGCTCGACCGGTTTGACAGCACCATCTTCACCGCGCCCATGCTTGAGCTGCTGGTGCTGCTGGCGCCGGCGATCGCGGCCGTGGCGCAGTAAAGGAGCATAACTATGGTACATTCGATTTCCATTCTCGGTTCTACCGGCAGTATCGGCCGGCAGACCGTTGCCGTCGCGGAGCATCTGGGGCTGAACGTCCGTGCGCTGACGACGAACCGCAACATTCAGCTCGCCGAGGAGCAGGCGCGCCGCCTGCATCCGGCGTTCGTCGCCGTGACGGATGAGGCGTTTGCCAAGGCGCTGCGCATCGCGCTCGCCGATACGGACATCGCCGTCGGCGGCGGAGAAAACGCACTGTGCGAGGCGGCGGTCATCTCCGATACGGACGCCGTCGTCACGGCGGTGTCCGGCGCGGTCGGTCTGCGCCCGACGCTTGCGGCCATCGAAAAGGGACGGCGCATCGCGCTGGCCAATAAGGAGACGCTCGTGTGCGCGGGCGACATCGTCATGCGCCGCGCCAGAGAATGCGGTGCGGAGATCGTGCCGGTCGATTCCGAGCACTCGGCCATTTTCCAGTGCCTGACCGGCCGGGAGGGCGAGCTGCACAAGATCCTGCTCACCGGCTCCGGCGGCCCCTTCCGCGGCTGGACACGCGAACAAACGCGCGACGTCACGCCCGAGATGGCCGTCCGTCACCCGAACTGGAGCATGGGCGCGAAGATCAGCGTAGACTCCGCGACCATGATGAACAAGGGCCTGGAATTCATCGAGGCCATGCACCTGTTCGGCGTCACGCCGGACGATATCCAGGTGCTCATCCACCCGGAGAGCGTCGTGCACTCGATGGTCGAGCTGCTCGACTGGACGGTCATCGCCCAGCTCGGCGTGCCGGACATGGGCCTGCCCATCCAGTACGCGCTCACGTATCCGGAGCGCAAGCCCAGCCGCAGCGACCGGTTGGACTTCACGGCCTATCCCGGTGGGCTGCATTTCTACGCGCCCGATTTCGAGGCGCTGCCGTGCCTTGCGCTCGCCATGCAGTGCGCGCGCACCGGCGGCACTGCGCCGACGGTCATGAACGCAGCCAACGAAATTGCCGTTGGCCTGTTTTTGGGCCACAAGATCGGGTATCATTCTATTTATGAAAGCGTTGCGGCGGCGGTGGAGGCCATCGCACCCGTCGCTGCGCCCAATCTGGACGTCATCCGCGCGGCCGATCAGGAGGCCCGCGCGTTCGTCCGGTCATATTTCCATTTCTGAAAGGACACCTGCATGTATATTCTGCTCGCAATTCTCGTCTTTGGGATTCTCATCGCCGTGCACGAGCTCGGCCACTTCCTCGTGGCCAAGGCGTGCGGGGTGCGTGTGGATGAGTTCGCCATCGGCATGGGCCCCGCCATCTGGAAAAAGCAGAAGGGGGAGACGCTCTACGCCGTCCGCTGCCTGCCGATCGGCGGGTTTTGCGCCATGGCGGGCGAGGACGAGGCAATCGACGACCCGCGCGCGTTCACGAGCCAGCCGGCATGGAAGCGGTTTCTGATCCTCTGCGCCGGTGCGTTCATGAACTTTGTGTTCGGTCTGCTGCTGCTTCTGATCGTGTTCGCGCAGGCGAAGAGCTTTTCCACGCCGACGCTCACGGACTTCATGGACGGCTGCCCCTATCAGGGAGAGAACGCCCTGCAGGTGGGCGATACGATCTGGAGCATCGACGGACACCGCATCTATTTTACGACCAATGTCAGCGAATATCTCGCCCGCGGCGGCGACACGCATGACATCGTCGTCAAGCGTGACGGTGAAAAGGTCGCGCTCAACGATTTTTACCTCGTCGCGCGCGAGTATCCGGGGCAGGACGGCAAAATGTACGGCTTCTACTTCGGCACGAGGCCGGCGACGTTCGGCGCCAAGCTCCAGACCACGTGGTACAGCGCGATGGACTTCGTGCGCATGGTCTGGATGGGCCTGAGCGATCTGTTCGCGGGCGCAGTTGGCGTCAAGGATCTGTCCGGCCCGGTCGGCATCGTGAGCATGATGAACGAGGTCGGCAAGGAGTCGGCCACAAAGGCGGCCGCCTTCTCGAACATCGCCTATTTCTCGGCGTTCATCGCCGTGAACCTTGCGGTCATGAACATGCTGCCGCTGCCGGCGCTCGACGGCGGGCGCGTGTTCTGCCTGCTTGTCACGTGGGTGCTCGAGCGGATCAGCCGCAGAAAGATCGACCCCAAATATGAGGGCTATATCCACACGGCGGGGCTGGTGCTGCTGCTGGCACTGATGGCCTACGTCATGTATAACGACATTTCCAAACTTGTCACCTGATCCGGGGCGGATCTTTCCGCCTCGGGCTTTCGTGCGTTTTCAGGCTTCTCGGAGATACAGGAGTGTTTATGAAAAGAACCCAGACAAAACAGATCCATGTCGGCCCCGTTGCCATCGGCGGCGGCACCCCGGTCGCGGTGCAGTCCATGTGCAACACGCACACCTCGGACGCGCGCGCTACCATCGAGCAGATCGCCCGGCTGCATGACGCCGGGTGCGAGATCATCCGCCTTGCCGTGCCGGATCAGGCCGCGGCGGATGCCCTGCCCGAGATCGTGCACGCTTCGCCCATCCCGGTCGTGGCCGACATCCACTTTGACTACCGCCTCGCGCTCGCAGCGGCGAAGGCGGGCGTGCACAAGATCCGCATCAACCCCGGCAACATCGGCGAGCCGGACAATGTCCGCAAGGTGGCCGAGGCCTGCCGGGAGCGCGGCATCCCCATCCGCATCGGCGTCAACGGCGGCAGCCTGGAAAAGCGCCTGCTCGAAAAGTACGGCCACCCGACGCCGGAGGCGCTCGTCGAGAGCGCGCAGGGGCACATTGACCTGCTGCACCGGTATGATTTTGACGACATCGCCCTGTCGATGAAGAGCTCTACCGTGCCGCTGACGATCGCGGCCTACCGGCTCGCGGCCGAGCGGTTTCCCTATCCGCTGCACGTCGGCGTCACGGAGACCGGCACGGCCTATAACGGCATCATCCGCTCCGCCGTCGGCATCGGCACGCTGCTGTCCGAGGGCATCGGCGATACGATCCGCGTCTCGCTCACGGCCGACCCCGTGGAGGAGGTGCGCGCCGGCATCGCCATTTTGAAGGCGGCCGGGCTGCGCCGCGAGGGCGTACGCTTCGTCTCGTGCCCGACGTGCGGCCGCACGCAGATCGACCTCATCGCGCTCGCGCAGGAGGTCGAGCAGCGGCTTCAGGGGCTGGAGCGCGAGATCACGGTCGCCGTGATGGGCTGCGTCGTCAACGGCCCCGGCGAGGCGCACGAGGCGGACTACGGCATCGCCGGCGGCAAGGACTGCGGCCTGCTGTTTCGCCGCGGCGAGATCCTTGGCAAGTACCCCGCGGACAAGCTGGCCGATGCGCTGGTGGACCTGATCCTGAGCGAAAAGTGAGGAAGCTATGAGCGAAAAGATCCCGTTTCTCGATATGTTCCCGGACTGCGCGTCCCTGCGCGATAGCTGCGGCGGTCTTGACAAGGCGGAGGTGCTCGACGTGCTCATCGAGCGCGAGAGCATGACGATGCTGCTGCACACGTGGTTTGCGCGTATGCCCGCGCCGGTTGAGCGCACGAATATCGAGCAGCTGCTCGCGGCGCAGTTTCGGCTGCGCGGCGTGCAGATCCAGGCGGAATATCCCGCCCCGGAGCAGAAAAAAGAGGAGAAGAAGGCCAAGGCCAAGGTGCTCATGGGCAAGCCCATTCCGAAGCGCGCGGACATCACGCCCATGAACGAGCTCACGCTCGAGAGCGGCAATGTCACGCTCGAGGGCGAGGTGTTTGCCGTCAACAGCCGCGAGATCGCAAAGTACGGCTCGGCCGTGCTCTCGTTTGACATGACCGACAGCACGAGCAGCGTGCGCGTGTCGCGCTTTCTGCGCTCGGACGACGATCAGACCATCGTCGGCATGATCCACGAGGGCATGTGGCTGCGTGTGCAGGGCAAGATCAACTACAGCAAATACGATGAAGACATGGTGCTCGAGCCGCGCAACATCGTGCAGGGGGAGAAGGTCATCCGCCCCGACAACGCGCCGCAAAAGCGCGTGGAGCTGCACTTACATACCCGCTATTCGGCGCTCGACGCCATCTCCGACCCCGCCGACCTCGTGGCCCGCGCGGCCTACTGGGGCCACCCGGCCATCGCCGTGACGGATCACGGCGTGGCGCAGGCGTTCCCGGATATGTGGAAGGCGTCGAAGAAATACGGCGTGAAGATCATTTACGGCGAGGAGGGCTACCTCGTCAACGACGTGGACGGCACGCTCGCCGTGCACGGGCAGAGCGACCTGCCGCTCGACGCGGAGTTTGTTGCCTTCGATATCGAGACGACCGGCCTGCACCTGGACACGAACCGCATGACGGAGATCGGCGCGGTGCTCTTCTCCGGCGGCGAGATCAAGGCGGAGTTTGACACGTTCGTCGACCCGCATATGCCCATCCCGGCCGAGATCACGCGCCTGACCGGCATTACGGATGCCGATGTGGCCGGCGCGCCGGACGAGGCGGAGGCCATGCGCCAGTTTCTCGACTTTGCGGGCGGACGGCCGATCATCGCGCACAATGCCGACTTTGATACCGGCTTCATGAGCGCGGCCTGCCGCCGGGCGGGCATCCCGTTCGAGCCGGTGTATCTCGACACGCTGGTGCTCGCGCAGTACCTGCTGCCGGATCTCAAGCACCACAAGCTCGACCAGGTCTCGAACCGCCTGAGCCTGCCGGACTTCAACCACCACCGCGCGTGCGACGATGCAATGGTCGTGGCGCGCATCATGGACAAGTTCCTGCCCATGCTTGCGGCGCAGGGCGCAAAGACGATCGGCGACTTCAACGATCTCGTGCGCGGCGGCCTGAAGGAGAAGCGCCGCACGCACCACATCTCCATTCTGGTGAAAAACAAGACCGGCCTGAAAAACCTCTACGAGATCATTTCCCGGTCGTATCTGAAGTATTTCAAGCGCAACCCCACCATCCCCAAGAGCCTGCTTATGGAATACCGCGAGGGTCTCATCATCGGCTCGGCCTGCGAGGCGGGCGAGGTGTTCGAGGCGGTGCTGCGCGGCAAGAGCGACACGGAGCTGCGGCGTATCGCGTCGTTTTACGACTATCTCGAGATCATGCCGCTGGCGAATAACCACTTCCTGCTCGACAACGGCACCGTGCGCAGCGAGGAATCCCTGCGCAACCTCAACCGCCGCATCGTGCAGCTCGGCGAGGAGCTCGGCAAGCCCGTTGTGGCGACGTGCGACGTGCATTTTCTCGATCCCGAGCAGGAGATCTTCCGCCGCATCCTGCTGGCGGCCAAGAAATTCTCCGACGCGGACAAGGCCATGCCGCTCTATTACCGCACGACGGAGGAGATGCTCGACGAATTTGCCTACCTCGGCCCCGAAAAGGCGCAGGAGGTTGTTGTCACGAACACGAACGCCATTGCCGACAGCGTCGAGGTGTTCGAGCTCCTGCCGAAGGATCTCTACCCGCCGAAGATCGAAAACTCCGCCCAGCAGCTCAAAGACCTGGTCTATGGCAAGATGACGGCCATCTACGGCGAAAACCCGCCGAAGCTCATCACCGACCGCGTCGAGACCGAGCTGCACGACATCCTCTCGCGCGGGTATGATGTCATTTACATGAGTGCGCAGAAACTTGTCGCCAACTCCCTCGAGCATGGCTATCTGGTCGGCAGCCGAGGCAGCGTCGGCTCGTCGCTCGTGGCGTATTTCTCCGGCATCACGGAGGTCAACTCGCTCCCGCCGCACTATGTCTGCCCGCAGTGCAAGTATACGGACTTTGACTCCGGCGCGGGCTTCGGCTGCGGCGCGGATATGCCGGACAAGGTGTGCCCCAGGTGCGGGGCGAAGCTGCGCAAGGACGGTTTCGACATCCCGTTTGAGACGTTCCTCGGCTTCGGCGGCGACAAGGTGCCCGATATCGACCTGAACTTCTCGGGCGAATATCAGGCCAAGGCGCATAAATACACCGAAGAGCTCTTCGGCTCGGATCACGTGTTCCGCGCCGGCACGATCGGCACGCTGGCGGAAAAGACGGCCTACGGCTATGTCCTCAAGTACCTCGAGGAGCGCGGCAAGACCCTGCCGAAGGCGGAGATGAACCGCCTTGCGCTCGGCTGCGTCGGCGTCAAGCGCACGACCGGCCAGCACCCCGGCGGCCTCGTCGTCATCCCGCAGGACAAGGACGTCACGGATTTCTGCCCCGTGCAGCACCCGGCCGATGATCCGAACAGCGACATCATCACCACCCATTTTGAATACCACTGCATGGAGGCGAACCTCCTCAAGCTCGACGAGCTCGGCCACGATGACCCGACCATGATCCGCATGCTTGAGGACATGACCGGCGTCAACGCGCGCGAGATCCCGCTCGACGATCCGGACACCATGGGCATCTTCTGCAGCGCGGCGCCGCTCGGCCTGACGGACGACGACCCGATTGTTGGCAAGACTGGCACGATCGGCATCCCGGAGTTCGGCACGGGCTTCACGCGCCAGATGCTCGTCGACACGCAGCCGAAGGGCTTTGACATCCTCGTGCGTCTGTCCGGGTTCTCTCATGGCACGGACGTGTGGCTCGGCAACGCGAAGGATCTCATCATGTCCGGCACGGCGACGGTCAACCAGACGGTCGGCTGCCGCGACGATATCATGCTCTATCTCATCAGCCGCGGCATGGACGCCAAGCTCTCGTTCAAGATCATGGAGAGCGTCCGCAAGGGCAAGGTCAAGCGCGGCGGCTTCCAGGACGGCTGGGTCGAGACGATGCAGGAGCACGGTGTGCCGGAGTGGTACATCACGTCCCTGAGCAAGATCGCCTACCTGTTCCCGAAGGCGCACGCGGTGGCCTACGTCATGATGGCGTTTCGCATCGCGTGGTTCAAGGTGCACGAGCCGCTGGCGTTTTACAGCGCATATTTCTATCGCCGCAGCCAAAAGGATTCGTTCGACGCTGACATGATGACGCGCGGCCTCGATTACACCCGCCGCAAGATCAACGAGCTGCGCAACAAGCCCACGCTCACGGCCAAGGAGGAGGACCTGCTCGTGACGCTGGAGGCCGTGTACGAATTCAACCTCCGCGGCTTTGAGTTCGCGCCCATGAGCCTCTATGAGAGCGACGCGACGAAGTTCCTCATCCGCGACGGGAAGCTCCTGCCGCCGTTCGTGGCCATCTCCGGTCTCGGTGAGAGCGCGGCGTGGAATCTCGTGGCCTGCCGTGCCGACGGGCGGGAGTTCGTGTCGGTCGAGGAGCTCTCGGCTGCCTGTCCGAAGGTCAGCCAGACGCACCTGGAGCAGCTGCGCGCCATGGGCGCGCTCGGCGAGATGCCGGACAGCAGCCAGATGAGTCTGTTTTAAGTTCGTCATTTTTTTGCAACTTTTGTTTGCATCATGCGCAAATCCCTGATATGATAAAACCGTATCCCTGTACGATTCGGCACGACCGAAAGAGGAGGTAATGCAATGAAACGTTTCCTGGCGCTGCTGCTGACGCTGGTCATGCTCGTGTCCGTCTGCGGCCTGCAGGCGTTCGCCGCTGACGGTGACACGTCTGCGGACACCGGCGACGAGCTGGTCGTCTACACGCGCTCCGGCGCAACGCGGACATTTCATGTCGGCGACACTTTTTCGTATACCTACTGGTTCCGGCTGACATCCGGCTCCGTCAACGAGATCACGGGCCATGTGCTGTATGACAGCCAGTGCCTGTCGGTCAATGCCGACGGCTGCAAGTTCCCGAACATGACCTCGCCCTCGACGAAAAACAACGCGGGCGACTTTGAGTTCCACGATACGTTCACGACATCGCAGGGCGGCGAGTTTGCCACCACGTCGCCGCAGACCATGGCGAACATTTCGTTCACCGTCACGCGCGGCGGTACGGCGTACCTGACGACGCTGCTCGAGGAACTGGAGATCCGCAAGTCCAACGGCGACAAGTCGCAGCTCGTCACGAATTTCAAGAACAAGACCTGGTCGCCGACGATGTACTCCACGTTCGACTACCTGCAGGATGAAAAGCCGTCGCTGGCCTCCACGCCGCTGAGCGCCTCGTCCGACGTCGCGTGGTTCTATGCCGTCGACGCGGAGACCGGCGCACCGATCCCGGCCGGTGTGACGTTTGAACTCACCGGCACGTCCGGCAACGGCAAGCACATCGAGCGCACGGCCGTGTCCGACGCCTATGGCTTCGTCGGTTTCGGCACGGTGCCGTATGGCGAATCGTATTACATCCAGACGCGCACGGCGTCCGACGCTTCGGTGGCGTATATCATCAAGGACGGCGCGCGCATTTTGCCCGATGTGGAAAACGGCAAGCTGCGGCTCGATCACACGCTGCACTACAAAACGGCAGCGCCCAGCGAGCTGCGCTCGATCACGGTCACGTTCGAGTGGACGAACGAGCAGATCGCACCCGATGAGGTCTATACCAAGGACCGGCCGACGAGCGTGTACATGGAGCTGAGCCGCAACAACGATGCCGTGGTCGTGGCGCACCATTCGTCCGATCCCGCGGACGGACAGGCCGTCTTTGACAATCTGCCCATCCACGATGACTACGGCAACGAGATCACCTATGTCCTGACCACGTCGACGCTGCAGCATTACGATGCGCAGATCACGCGCACGGATACGGGCTTCCATATCAATTTCGTTTATCTCAATGACCATAACTGGGAGACGACCCGCACCGAGCCCACCTGCGAGGTGGACGGCTCCATCGTCTCCGTGTGCAAGGACTGCGGCGCGACCGACCGGGTCGTGCTGCCCATGACCGGCCACAAGCTGGTCTATTCTGGCCACGCGGCCACCTGCACGCAGGCGGGCTATGAGCGCTATATGTGCACGCAGTGCTCCTACTGGTACCAGAAGGAGATCCCCGCGCTCGGCCACGACTGGAGCGACTGGGAGGTCGACCTTGAGGCGACCGCCTACACCGACGGTGTCAAGCACCGCACATGTATGCACTGCGGAGAGGTGGAGAAGTATGCCATTCCGGGCAAAAACCACCAGCACACCATGAAAAAGCGTGTCGTTGAGCCGACGTGCACCGAACAGGGCTATACGGAATACTACTGCGTCAACAAGGCGGGTCTGCCGTGCGGCGAGCACTACATCGTCGAGGGCAGCCGTACCCCTGCGCTCGGCCATGATTACAGCGGCGACAGCGGTATCCGCACGATCGTCGAGCCGACCTGCACCACGAGCGGCCTGAAGGAATATAACTGCATCTACTGCGGCTACACCTATACGGAGAACGTCAAGCCGCTGGGCCACAACTATGAGCGCGACCCGAACAAGAGCCGTGAGCCGGACTGCACACAGCCGGGCCTGAATTATTATAAGTGCGGCCGCTGCGGCGACGTGCATCAAGTGCGCGTTGAACCGCTGGGCCACGACTGGGGCGACTGGATTGTGGACAAGCAGGCCACGGACCAGACCGACGGCGCGCAGCACCGCATCTGCAAGGTCTGCGGCGAGCGGCAGGATGCCGTGATCCAGAAGCTGGATCATGTGCACAACCACATTCCCACGGTCATAGATCCGACCTGTGAGCAGCAGGGCTACACGCGCTACACCTGTGCCTGCGGCGATACGTATATTGAAGAGAGCAGCTATGTGCCCGCGCTCGGCCACGCATGGGCTGAGACTGCACGGCAGGAGCCGACCAGCAAGACCGTCGGCGTGATCACCTACACCTGCCAGCGCTGTGCCAAGCTGCGCTATGAATTCCTCCCCAAGACCGAACCGGTCGAGACATGGAAAAATCCCTACCGCGACGTGCGCAGCACCGCGTGGTACTATGAGGACGTGGCCTATGTCACGCAGAACAAGCTCATGGTCGGCACCTCAACGATGATGTTCTCACCCAATGCCGTGATGAGCCGCGCCATGCTTGTCACGGTGCTCTACCGGATGAACGGCTCGCCGAGCGTGGCGGGCATGACCGCACCGTTCACGGATGTGCCGTCCGGTCAGTGGTACACGGACGCCGTCATCTGGGCGTATAACTGCGGCGTCGTCGACGGCACGAGCCCGACGCAATTTGCCCCCGCACAAAACGTCACGCGCGAGCAGATGACGAAAATGTTCTACGGCTATGCCGAATTCATGGATTACAACACCATGGCGGTCGCCGACCTGAGCGCGTTCGCGGACGGCGGGAGCGTTTCGTCCTGGGCGCAGACCATGATGGGCTGGGCCGTTGCCAACTCGCTTATTAAAGGGGCGCAGGATGGAAACGCGACGTATCTGCGCCCGCAGGGCGTTGCCACGCGCGCCGAGGCGGCAGCGATTCTGCACCGCTTTGACCAGTGGCGCGTCAATGCCGTCGTCACGGGAAAATAAAACAGGAGGAGATCATACCATGGCCAATCTTGTCATTACAATCGGAAGAGAGAACGGCAGCGGCGGCCGCCAGCTCGGCAGCGAACTGGCAGCGGCGCTGGGTGTCAAGTGCTATGACTCGGAACTCATCAACGAGACGGCGAAAGCGAGCGGCTTTGCCAAGAGCTTTGTCGAGACGCATGAAGAGCAGCGCCCGGGCAGCTTCCTGTATTCGCTCGTGACGGGCGGCGGCGTTGTCGCCGACGAGCAGCCGTTCCCGGTGCAGATCTTTCAGGCGCAGTCGGAGGTCATCCGCACGATCGCCGCGCGCGAGTCGTGCGTCATCGTCGGCCGCTGCGCGGACTATGTCCTGCGCGACGATCCAAACGTTGCGCTCGTGAACCTGTTTGTGCACGCGCCGCTGGCTGCCCGCATCCGCCGCGAGAGTGCACGCACGAACACCACGCCCGCGGAAGCGGAAAAGCGCATCCGCCAGGTGGATAAGGAGCGCGCGGCGTACTATAACTTCTTCTCCTCCAAGCGCTGGGGCGATGCGCAGGCCTATGACCTGTGCGTCAATACCGACGGGCTGGAGATCAGCGACGTTGCCAAGCTCGTGCTCCGCTATCTGGAGCTGCGCGGTCTGCGCTGAATCAGCGGGATCATGATATAAGGCAAACCCGGCAGACGTTCAGGCGTCTGCCGGGTTTTCCATGTCGGGGAGATAGTCTGCGAGCTTTGCGCCCGGCACCGGCCGGATATCCGCCCCGGCCAGAGCGGGGCAGAGGTCGGGCAGGCACGCCGGATCTGCGATGAGCACATCTTTCTGCGCGCGCGTCAGGCGCTTGATGCGCGCCTCGAGCTGCCGAGCGGTCGTGGCGGTGTCGGTCGTCAGCAGCAGCGCCAGCGCCGTGACCGGGTGGCTGCGCGTGTACTTCGCGCAGCCGGACAGACGCTCCACATGCTGCCGCAGGCGGCGCGCAATGTCCGGCGTCATGCCCGTGTAGAGCGAACCGTCTGCACAGTGCAGAAGATAGACATAGTGGCGCTTATCCATAAAAATGTCTCCGTTTCCCGTGTAAAATGCGTGAAAAGAGCATAGCACAAAATTGTCAATTTTTCAAACGCGCTTCTTTGCCACATTGTGCAAAAACGCGAATTGGGCCGAAAATATTCATCCGTATTTTGAATATTCGCGTGTTTTGTGAATATTCAAGGGGGAAAATCGAATATTCATGCACGAAAATGCTTGACAGCCTCACGCTCGCGTGCTATCATACGACCATACCAAACGGGGCGCGAGCCCCAATCTATTTTGTTTGAGGAAGAGGCTAATAAAATGAAGAAATTTGTTGCACTGCTTCTGGCAGTCCTCATGGTCGCATCTCTGTGCGCCTGTGGCCAGAAGGATACCCAGACGGCTTCCGACATCAAGACCGTGACCGCCGGCAAGCTCACCATGTCCACCAACGCGCAGTTCCCGCCGTATGAGTCCGTTGCGGACGACGGCAAGGGCTACGAGGGCACCGGCTTTGAAGGCATCGACATCGAGATCGCTTACGCTCTGGCGCAGAAGCTGGGCCTGGAGCTGGTCGTCGACGATATGGACTTTGACTCTGCTCTGAGCGCTGTCCAGACCGGCAAGAGCGACATTGTTGCCGCCGGCGTGACCGTCACGCCCGAGCGTCAGAACACCATGAGCTTCACCGACAGCTACGCCAACGGCGTGCAGGTCGTCATCGTGAAGGAAGGCTCCGACATCAAGAGCATTGATGATCTCGAAGGCAAGCAGATCGGCACCCAGCGCGGCACCACCGGTTATAGCTATTGCATCGATGATTACGGCGAGGACAGCGTGGTTCCCTTTGATGACGGCGCGACCGCCGTGCAGAACCTGCTCGCCGGTAAGGTCGACTGCGTCGTGATCGACAAAGCGCCGGCTCAGGAGTACGTCAAGGCAAACGCCGGTCTGACCATTTTGGACACCGAGTACGCCAACGAGGATTACGCCATCGGCATGGCTAAGGACAACACCGCGCTGCAGGAAGCCCTGAACAAGGCGCTGGCCGAGCTCAAGGCGGACGGCACCATCCAGTCCATCATCGACAAGTATATTTCCGCGAAGTAATCGCATCCAAAATGCAAACCACGTAAAGGGCGGCCAACTGCCGCCCTTTGCGCGTAGAAAGAAAGAGGTATCTACATGGGTAATTGGGCGCAGCTTTACGCCGACCTGACGGCGCAGCTGCAGGCCGGGCAGGCCCTCGGCTTCTGGGACAACGCCTTCGTCGGCTTTTACCAGAGCTTTGTGGCCGCCGGACGCTGGAGACTGTATCTGAACGGCCTGCTCACCACGCTCGAAGCGACGATCCTGGCGCTGCTGCTGGGCGTCGTGCTCGGCGTCGTCGTCGCGGTCATCCGCACGGCGCATGACCAGCAGCGCGCCGGGCACAAGAATGTGATCCTCGGCGTGTTCAACGCCATCTGCAAGATCTATACGACCATCATCCGCGGCACGCCGATGATGGTGCAGCTGCTGATCATGAGCCTCGTGATCTTTGCCAGCAGCCGCAACTATACCATGATCGGCATTTTGGCCCTTGGCATCAACTCCGGCGCCTACGTCTCGGAGATCGTCCGCAGCGGCCTCATGTCGGTCGACCCCGGCCAGATGGAGGCCGGCCGCAGCCTGGGCATGAACTACTTCACGACCATGCGCTTCATCGTCATCCCGCAGGCGATCAAAAACATCCTGCCGGCCCTCGGCAACGAGTTCATCACCCTGCTCAAGGATACGTCCCTCATCACCGTCATCGGCGGCAAGGAGATGACGTATGCGGCCAAGGCGGTCATTGCCAAGACGTATCAGGGCCTGTTCCCGCTGTTCGGCATCGCGCTGATGTACCTGCTGCTGGTCATGCTGTTTTCCAAGCTGCTCGGTGTGCTTGAAAGGAGGCTGCGTCAAAGTGATCGACGTTAAACATCTGTCCAAATCGTTCGGCGACCACCTGGTGCTCGATGATATTTCCGAGCACGTCAGCCCCGGTGAAAACGTGGTCATCATCGGCCCCTCCGGTTCCGGCAAGTCGACGTTCCTGCGCTGCCTGAACCTGCTCGAGCAGCCGACAGCCGGCACCATCACCTTTGCCGGCACGGAGATCACCGACCCGAAGGTGAATATCGACGCCATGCGCCGCCAGATGGGCATGGTGTTCCAGCACTTCAACCTGTTTCCGAACATGACCGTGCGCCGAAACATCACGCTCGCGCCCGTGCAGACGAAGCTCATGTCGCAGGCGGAGGCGGATGCGGAGGCGGACAAGCTCCTCGCCCGCGTCGGTCTGGCCGACCGGGGCGACAGCTATCCGTCCGCACTCTCCGGCGGCCAGAAGCAGCGCATCGCCATCGTGCGTTCGCTCGCCATGCACCCGAAGGTCATGCTCTTTGACGAGCCGACGAGCGCGCTCGACCCCGAGATGGTCGGTGAAGTGCTCGATGTCATGAAGGAGCTGGCGCACGAGGGCATGACGATGGTCGTCGTCACGCACGAGATGGGCTTCGCCCGCGAGGTGGGCGACCGCGTCCTGTTCATGGCCGACGGCAAGATCGCCGAGTCCGGCACGCCGAAGGATATCTTTGAGCACCCGCAGTGCGCGCGCCTGCAGGACTTTTTGGCCAAGGTGCTGTAAGTGGACATTCCGACCGCGCAGCCTGACCGGCTGCGCGGTTTTCTGCGGAAAGGAGCCAGAATGCCGGAACTGACCTGTCCCGTCTGCGGCGGCGCGCTGCACCGGGAGGAGAGATCCCTGCGCTGCGGCGCAGGGCACTGCTACGATCTCGCGCGGCAGGGCTATGTGAATCTGCTGCGCACGAACCGATCCAAGGATAAGCGCCACGGCGACGATAAGCGCATGGTGGCCGCGCGCACCGCGTTTCTGGACGCGGGCTATTACGCGCCGCTGCGAGATGCCATCGCTGCCGCCGCGACGGAATACACCTCCGGAGACGCAGGCGTGCTCGATGCCGGCTGCGGCGAGGGATATTACACCGCCAACGTCCTGCACACGCTGCAGATGCAGGGGGCAAGCCCCTCCGTGTGCGGCGTGGATATCTCGCGCGATGCGCTCATCTGCGCGCACCGCCGCGCGCCGGAGCTGACGCTGGCCGTGGCCAGCATCGCGCACCTGCCGGTCGCGGATGCGAGCTGTGACCTCGTGCTCAATGTCTTCGCGCCGCACGACGCGGCTGAGTTTGCGCGCGTGCTGCGCCCCCAAGGGGTGCTGCTGCGTGTCATCCCGCTCGAGCGCCATCTCTGGGGGCTCAAGCGGGCGGTGTACGACTGCCCGTATGAAAACACCGTTCCCGACCCGGCGCTGCCCGGCTTCGCGCTCGCAGAGCAGCGGACGCTGCGCGGCACGATCACCCTGCGCACGAACGCCGACATCGAGGCACTGTTTTGCATGACGCCGTATTACTATAAGAGCCGCGCGCGCGACCAGGCCAAGCTCCACGCGCTCGACACCCTGACCACGGAAACCGAATTTGCCCTCCTGATCTACCGGAAAGCATGAAAAACGTTAGCACTCAAATTGAAAGAGTGCTAACGTTTACTTTTTGTTCATGATATATACTTTATTTATTCATAATTGTATAGTAATTTATATATCGTAAAGAGCGAGAGAAATAAATCGAACGCTCGAGAAAATGATTACCGTGTATAGAATTCTAGGAGGAATATAAAATGTTCGAAATCATGCCTTTTGACCGCAGAAGCTATCGTATGAGCTACAATCCGTTCCGTGAGCTGGAACAGATGGAGAAGAATTTCTGGGGTGACCAGCAGGTCAATCCGTTCCGCACCGACATTTCCGAGACGGCGGACGGCTATAAGCTTGAAGCCGACCTGCCGGGCTTCCGCAAGGAAGACATCCACATCGACATCGACGATGACATTCTGTCCATCCATGCCGAGCACAAGGACAGCAAGGGCGAAAAGGACGACAAGGGCGATTACATTCGCCGCGAGCGTTACTACGGTTCTTACTCCAGAAGTTTCAACGTGTCCGAGATCGACGTCGAGGGCATCAAGGCCGCCTATGAAAACGGCGTCCTGACGCTGACCATGCCCAAGAAAGCCCCGGCAAAGCCGGAGTCCAAGCACCTCGAGATCGAGTGATCGAGGGCCAAAATCGTTAAATCCTTTCATCTCTCATTTTCCTTTTATCCCCCCCTATCGAAAAGGCGTCCGGTGTCCGGCCGGGCGCCTTTTTCATGCCCGGCCGGACTTGACAGGGCGGGGGAGCGCTGTATAATAGGGTGACTTCGTCGGAATCGAGAGAACCGTTATGCAAAAACTCAGTCAAAAAACACAGGGCATCGTCTATGTCCTCATTGCGGCGTTCGGCTTTTCGCTCATGTCCATGTTCATAAAGCTGGCGGGCGATCTGCCGTCGTTTGAAAAGGCATTTTTCCGCAACTTTGTCGCGCTTATTTTTATCACCATCCTCATGCTGCGCAGCCGCACGTCGTTCCGGCCGGAGCGGCGCAATCTCCCGGCGCTGTTCGGCCGGTGCTTTTTCGGTACGCTGGGCCTGCTGTGCAATTTCTATGCCATCGGCAAGCTGAACCTGCCGGACGCGAACATGCTCAACAAGCTCTCGCCGTTTTTTGCCATCCTGTTTTCGATCTTCCTGCTGCGCGAAAAGCCGAACCTTGTGCAGGTCCTTGGTGTGCTGGTCGCCTTCGGCGGCAGCGTGTGCATCATCAAGCCGAGCTTCGATAATCCCCAGATGCTCCCGGCGCTGGCTGGTGTGCTCGGCGGGTTGGGCGCGGGCGCTGCGTATACGTTCGTGCGTTATCTCGGCGCGCGCGGGGAAAACGGCAGCCGGATCGTGTTTTACTTCTCAGCGTTTTCGTGCATCGTGTGCGTGCCGTTCGTGGCGCTGGATTATGCGCCGATGAGTCTGCTCCAGCTCGTGTATCTGCTGCTGGCGGGCGCGTTCGCGTGTGTCGGGCAGCTCGGCATCACGAAAGCCTATGTCTGCGCGCCGGCCAAGGAGATCTCGGTGTATGACTATACGCAGGTGCTCTTTGCCGCGGCGCTGGGCTTTTTCGTCTTTGGTGATGTGCCGGACTGGCTCAGCGTCTTGGGCTATGTGCTCATCTGCGGCGCGGGCGTCGGCATGTTTCTCTATAACCGGCGGCACGACGCTGCCCATCTCTGAAAAAATCGGTCGACGCCGGATGCATGGGCATCCGGCGCCAACTTTTTTGCGTTTTTCATCACGGCGGGGAAAAGTGTTGAGCAACGCATCCCCCCTGGGAGCTTGTGCAGGAAGCGACTGGTGCGTTATAATCTTGTCATAAGAAACGAAGGGAAAGGGCGGTGCATCCTATGCATATGGCAGATGCGTTGCTCACGCCGGCGGTCGCCGGTGTGATGTATGCCGCTTCTGCGGTCGTTGCGGGGGCCTCGATCGTGGAGCTGCACAAGGAAGAAAAGCAGGATCTGACCTCAGCGGCCAAAAAGCTGCCGACCATGGCCGTCATGTCGGCGCTCGTGTTCGCGGGGCAGATGATCAACTACACCATCCCCGGCACCGGCTCGTCCGGCCATCTGTGCGGCGGCCTGCTGCTCACGTCCGTACTCGGGCCGTGGGCAGGATTTTTGTCCATGATCGTGATCCTCACGATCCAGTGCCTGTTCTTTGCCGACGGCGGTCTGCTGGCGCTGGGCGCAAACGTCTGGAACATGGCGTTTTACGGCTGCTTCGTCGGATATTTTCTCATTTACCGGCCGCTGATGCGCAGCCGCTGCTTTGCGCGGCGCGGCGAGCGGGCGGCGAACCGCCTCAAGATCACGCTTGCGTCCGTGCTCGGCTGCGTGCTGACGCTGCAGCTCGGCGCGTTCTCGGTCGTGCTGGAGACGACGCTCTCCGGCATCACGGATCTGCCGTTCGGCGCGTTCTGCGCCATCATGCAGCCGATCCATCTGGCCATCGGCCTGATCGAGGGCCTCATCACGGCGGCGGTGCTGCTGTTCCTCTATGAGGCGCGGCCGGAGCTGCTGCGCGATGTGCGCATGAGCGGCGAAACCACTGGCAAGGTCTCGTTCAAGGGCACGATCGCGGTCATCGCCATCGCGGCGGTGCTCGTCGGCGGCGGCCTGTCGCTGCTGGCCAGCGGCAACCCCGACGGGCTGGAGTGGTCGCTGTTTGGCAACAGCGACGCCGGCTACACGCAGAACATGGGTCTCGACGAGGACAGCTACGGCGTGCAGAGTAGCGCGGCCGACAAGGCCGGCACCGTGCAGGAAAAGACGGCGTTCCTGCCGGACTATTCCTTCGCCGGGAGCGATTCCGCGGCGGGCACGTCCGTGTCCGGCATCGCGGGCGCTGCCATCGTGGCGGCGGCAGCGGCGCTTATCTGCGGTGTCGGCGGCATCTGCCGGCATAAGAAAAACCATTCGCAATAATCCATAATCTCGATACCAGGCATCCAAATACGACCCATGCGGCAAGCTCCTCTCGGGGCTTGCCGCAATGGGCGTTTTTGTACAAACGGGGAGGTGAGCATACATGAACAAAGCGCAGCAGGCCAGCGTCGAGCTGCGGGCCATGGACGAGCTGGCGGCGCAGGATTCGCCGATGCACCGGCTCAGCCCGCTGTCCAAGCTCTTTGTGACCGTGCTCTACATCGTCGTGACGGTTTCGTTTCACAAGTACGATATCTCGGGCGTGTTCGTCATGGTGCTCGTTCCGCTCGTCGGTTATCAGGTCGGCATGATCCCGGTGCATACGTGCTTTCACAAGCTGCGCGTGGTCATGCCGCTCGTGTGCGCGGTGGGGCTGTTCAACCCCTTCTTTGACAAGCGGATCGTGCTGTACATCGGCGCGGTCGGTGTCAGCGGCGGTGTGATCTCCATGCTGACGCTGATGATGAAGGGCATCTTCTGTCTCATGGCGTCGTTCCTGCTCGCGGCGACGACGAGCATCGAGGATATCTGCCGCGCGCTGCGGCAGCTGCACGTGCCGAAGGTGCTCACGTCGCTGCTGCTGCTCACATTCCGGTATATCTCCGTGCTGCTCGACGAGGCGGCCATCATGACGGATGCCTACCGTCTGCGTGCGCCGGGGCAGAAGGGCGTGCATATCTCGGCCTGGGGATCGTTTTTGGGCCAGTTGCTGCTGCGCAGCATGGACCGCGCGACCGCGCTCTATGAGAGCATGGAGCTGCGCGGCTATCACGGGGAGTTTCATTACGCGCAGGGCCGGCCGTCGAGCCGGGCCTCGTGGCCGTTTGCCATTGGGTGTGCGGCGCTTATCGTGCTGGCGCGGCTGTACAATCTGCCGGCGCTGCTGGGCGGACTTTTTGCCTGAGGAGGGGCGCATATGCTGTGTTTTGACCATGTTTCGTTTGCCTATCCGGGTGAGCGCACGATCTTAAATGACCTGTCGTTTTCCGTTTCCGAGGGCGAGCAGGTCGGCCTGATCGGCGCCAACGGCGCGGGCAAGTCCACGCTCATGAAGGCGGCGCTGGGGCTCATCACCGTCTCCGGTACGATCACGATCGACGGTCTGGAGATGAACCGTGACAACCTCGCGGACATCCGCCGGCGGCTGGGCTATGTCCTGCAGGACTCGGACAACCAGATGTTCATGCCGACGGTGTTTGAGGACATGCTCTTCGGCCCGCTCAATTACGGCATGCCCCGCCCGGAGGCGGAGGCACTTGTGGATCAAACGCTCGCAGAGCTGAACCTTACGCACCTGAAAAACCGCCGCAACCACAAGCTCTCCGGCGGCGAAAAGCGCATGGCCGCCATTGCGACCATCCTCGCCATGCAGCCGAAGATCATGCTCATGGACGAGCCGTCCACGGCGCTCGACCCGAAAAACCGCCGCACGCTCATCCGCACGCTCAATGCGCTGCCGGTGACGAAGATCATCGCAACGCACGATCTCGACCTCGTGCTCGAGACGTGCGACCGCGTCCTGCTGCTGCACGACGGGCAGATCGCGGCCGATGGGCCGGCGGGGGAGATCTTGCGCGACCGGGCGCTGCTCGAGCAGCATTCGCTGGAACTGCCGTTTTGCCTTGCCGGTGTGCCGGAGCGGGCAAAAAAAACGTGAAAAACGGCGCTTGAAGCCGTGGACGCTGTCTGCTATAATAGCGCGTATTCCGGTGGAGAGCGAGGTCGATGTTTGCAATGAGCCGACAGCTCAAAGGTGCGCTGATGGCGGCGGGCGGCGGTGTGTGCTGGGGCATTTCCGGCACGATGGGGCAGTATCTGTTTACGCACGAGGCCATGCAGACCACGTGGCTGATCCCGATCCGTCTGAGCCTGGCGGGCCTGATTTTGTTTGTCTACTGGCTGGTGAAGGACCGGCGGCTGCTGTTCGCCCCGTGGCGGCAGCGGGATAGCGCGGTGATGCTCGTGCTCTATGGCATTTTCGGCATCAGCCTGAGCCAGTTTCTTTATTTTCTGACCATTCAGTTTTCCAACGCGGCCATCGGCACGATCATGCAGGATCTGTCGCCGGTGATGGTGCTGCTGGTCGCCTGCGCGACTGCGCACAGAAAGCCGCGCGCGTATGAGATCGTGAGCATCGTGCTGGCGCTGCTCGGCGTGATTTTGCTGACCACGCACGGCGACCTGACGACGTTTGCCGTGTCGCCAGTGGCGCTGGTCGCGGGTGTTGCGTGCGCGGTGTGCGTGACAGTGTATAACTGCCTCTGTCCGCGCCGGGAGCTGCGCGATTATCCGGTCAGCATGCTGCAGGCGTGGGCGTTTTTGATGGGGGCTGTGCTCTTCGAGCTGTCCATGCACCCGTGGACGCTCGGTTATACGCCGTCACTGCGCGGTGTCGGCGGCATTTTGTTCGTGGTGCTCTTCGGCAACCTGCTGGCCTTCAACCTGTATATGACGGGCGTGAAGCTCATCGGCCCGGAAAAGAGCGTGCTCTACGGCTTTGCCGAGCCGGTCACGGCGGCCATTCTGGCCGTGACGCTGCTGGATACGCCGTTCACGGTCTGGGATGCGCTGGGCTTTGCCGCCGTGTTTGCCATGCTGGCGGTGCTATCCGTCGGCGGAAAGAAATATGCCGAGCGGCTGGAAGTGTAAAATTTAAAAAGAAAAACGGAGCAGATACGGGGGGATGTATCTGCTCCGTTCCTGTTTATGAGGGATGGTCATTCCTCTCATAACGGTTGTCCCACGCGGTGTACCCCACAGCACCGGATGTACCTACGTAGTACAGGTTCATTATTTCACAGAAAACTTGCCGTGTCAACAAAAAACTGTTGCCTTTTCACGCTTTTCTGTCACAAAAAGCGCTAAGAAACTGCGCGTTTTCTGCAGAAGCCGCCCGGCAGGCGTAGCATCCTCCTGCGTCTCTTTTTTACCCCAAGGGCGTGTGGTCGCTACGAAATTTACCACCTCGGGCGGCGACTGTTCAAATCAACAGGCCATACCGGTCGCACAGGGGCAGCAGCGCCGCCTCCGGGAGCGCGCCCTCATACAGTGCGCGGCCCTGATAGGTGCGCAGCGCGGCCTCGAGCAGCTCCGCGTCGTCGCAGACGAGGCACAGGGGCTTGCTCAGCAGGTACTGCACGTCGGTCAGCGCGTCAATGTCCTCCCAGGCGGCAACACGCAGCGCGACCATGGGCTCGCTGCCGTCGAGCGCATCCGCCAGCCGGTCCTCGAGATCCGGCCCGGCGGTCAGCACCGGGCCGTGCCCGGCGTCCGTCGGCAGGTAGCAGGGGAGCTTCTCCGTCGCGGCCGGGAGCAGGTCCGTGTGCTCCGGTGCGGGCGGGACGAATTTCGTGTCTTTCAAAGCATCTCGCAGCGCGGCGATATGCTCCGCCGTCGTGCCGCAGCAGCCGCCGAAAACGGCCACGCCGGCTTCCAGCATCGGCTGCACGAACGCCGTGAATTCCTCCGGCGTGCAGTCATATACGGTCTTGCCGCCGACGGTGATGGGCATACCGGCGTTGGGCTTTGCGATCAGCGGCACGCGGGCGTATTCCCGCAGGCGGCGCAGCTGCACGAGCATCTGTTCCGGCCCGGTCGAGCAGTTGAGCCCGAACGCGCTGATGCCCATGCCCTGCAGCACGGTCAGCGCGGCGGTCACGTCCGTGCCCGAGAGGCTGCGTCCGCTCTCGTCGCACGTGAAGGACACGAAGATCGGCTTGTCGCTCACGCTGCGCACGGCCAGCACGGCGGCGCGTGCGTCCGAGAGCGTCATCATCGTCTCGATGACATACAGATCGACGCCGGCCGCTTCGAGTCCGGCCGCCTGCTCGGTGTAGATATCGACCAGATCCTCGAACGATGCCTCGCCGAGCGGGGCGAGAAACAGGCCCGTCGGCGCGAGATCGCCCGCGATCCATGCCTTGCCGCCCGCCGCTTCGCGCGAGAGCGCGGCGAGGCGGCGGTTGTAGTCCGCCGTCTGGTTGAAGATGCTGCGCTCCTCGAGCTTCTGCCGGTTTGCGCCGAAGGTCGGCGTGTAGAGCACCTGGCTGCCGGCGGCAACGTAGCCACGCTGGATGTCCATAATGACGTCCGGGTGCTCGAGCGTCCACTGCTCGGCGCTCACATCACCGCCGTAGCCGCGCTTTTGCAGTTCGGTGCCGGTCGCACCGTCAAGGATGAGGGGAAAACGGATCTCCATGGTCATGACCTCCGTGAAATGTTATGGTTGCGGAAACGACAGATCGTTGGTAAAGGCCGCGGCAAAGTCTGCGCGGCCGGACAGCTCCAGATAGTCGCATGCCCGGGAAATATTCCCGATGCGCTGCCACTGCGCGGGGTCGAGCGTAAGCGCGGCCGCGCCGGCGAGCGCCGTGTTGCCGAGCGTGTGCAGCTTGCCCGCGCACGCGCGCGGGAGCATGCCGATGGCCATGGCGCTCTCGGGGTCGAGATAGCTGCCGAAGCCGCCGGCAAGGTACACGCCGTCCACCTGCTCCGGCGTGATGCCGCGCTGCTGCAGCAGCACGCGGATGCCCGCCGCGACGGCGGCCTTGGCCAGCTGTAAGTTGCGCACGTCCGCCGCCGTGAGAGATACCTCCGGCGTCAGGTGAAAGCGGCCGTTGCCGTCGTCATCGCGCGTCAGATAGCGGCGCAGGGGCATTGGTGCGTCCTCCGGCGGCAGCAGCCGCCCACCGGGCGCGATCACGCCGAGGCGCAGCAGCACCGCCGTCAGGTCGAGCAGGCCGGAGCCGCACAGCCCCTTCGGTTCGCCGCCGCCGATGACGTCGTACAGAAAGCCGCGGTCATACCGTACGCGGCTGATGGTGCCGTCCACGCCCGGCATGCCGCACGTGATGCCCGCGCCCTCAAAGGCCGGGCCGGATGCCACGGCGCAGCAGACGAACCCGCCGTGGCCGCCGAGCGCCATCTCGCCGTTGGTGCCGATGTCGAGAAAGAGATTTTCACCCGGCAGCTCCGCCAGCCCGGCGGCCAGCAGTCCGGCCGTGATATCCCCGCCGACGTAGCCCGCCACGCAGGGAGCGAAGTGCACCGGCACGCCGTGCAGCGTTTCGTCTCCGGGTGCTGCAAAGAGCGTCTCCGGCCGGAACGGCGCTGCGGCGATGCCGCGCACGGAGTATCCGGCGAAGAGGTGCTGCATGACGGTGTTGCCGGCGAGCGTGATCGCGCGCAGCGTGCCCGGCGTGCGGCCGCTGCGCGAGAGCGCGTCCGATACCAGCGCCCAGATCTGCTCGCGGATGCGCCGCGAGAGCTCCGGTAGGCCGTCCGGCTGCTCAAGCGTATACTGGATGCGGCTGATGACGTCGGCCCCATAAGGGGCCTGCGCATTCCAGCCGCTGCAGGTTTGCAGCTCTGTGCCGGCCGCAAGATCGTACAGCCGCGCGACGACGGTCGTCGTGCCGAGGTCGACGGCGGCGGCGCAGCCTGTGCGTCCCGGTCGGCAGGCGGGCAGCGGCACGGTGCCGGTCAGGATCGTGCCGCCGGCGGTCTCTGGCAGCGTGACGGTGTCGCCGTCCGCCGGATAGACCCGGCAGGCGAGCCGGGGCACGCCGTTGACCGGTACGCGGCACTTGCCGCAGCGGCCTTTTCCGCCGCAGGCGGCGGGAACGGAATAGCCCGCGCGCCGCAGGACGGACAGCAGCGTCTCACCGGCCGGCAGGGGAATGGTGCGGACATGGCCGTTTTGTTCAATTTGGATGCTTGACATGGCCGCCGCCCCCTTATAAGATATAGGCACATTCTAAGCAGTGAGACTTTGCTTTGTCAAGAGGCTTTGCATATGAACGATCCCGAGACGCTGGCCGCGCAAAACGGCTTTTCCCACTGGGCACAGCTGAATATGGCGGCGGCGGTGCCGCTCGAGGCGGTGCGCGATATGTGCGCGTCCGGCCGCTGCGGCCGATACGGGCACAACTGGGCCTGCCCGCCCGGCTGCGGCAGCATCGAGGCGGCCGCGCGCCGCATCGCAGGCTTTGACGCCGGCATCCTTGTACAGACGACCGGGACGCTGCGCGATGATTTCGATTACGAATCCATTGCGGCCACTGAGCGCGCGCACAAGCGCCGCTTTGCCGACTTTGCCCGCCAGATGCGCCGGCTCTGTCCCGGCTGCCTGCCGCTGACGGCCGGCAGCTGCACGCTCTGTGCCCGCTGCACGTATCCCGACCGGCCGTGCCGCTACCCGACCAAACGCCTGTCGTCCATGGAGGCGTATGGCCTGTTCGTGAGCGATATCTGCACGCGCTCGGGCCTTGCCTACAACTACGGCCCGCGTACCATGACGTATACATCCTGCGTTTTATACAACAAGGAGTGAAAACCATGTCCACACCGAAAGAGATCTTCCTCGAGCTCATCCGGCCCGACGGCCAGCCGGAGCGCCAGCTGCGCCAGTATGAGGCGCTGCACATGTGCCTCACCGACCCGTGCAACACCTACCTGCGCGGCAACCGCAAGCGCGGCACGACGAGCGTGGACCGCTGGGGCACGACGATCCTGTTTCCCGAGGATGCACCCGGCCCGATGCCGGATACGCGCGAGGGCCTTGCCGTCTGCCCGGACGTCACGCGCTGGCGCGAGACGGTGCACGCGCCCGATCTGGAGGCCGCCTGCACGGAAGGGTGGGACACCTGCCGCGCCGAGGCGCGCGCCGCCTGCGGGTCGGATCACCTGCTGGCCGGGTTCATGGGCACGGGCATTTTCGAGCAGTGCCACTTCCTCATGGGCTTTGAGGACACACTCACGAATCTCTACGCGCATCCGGACGAGATGCACGCGCTTATTGACTACATCACGGAGTACCGCCTGACGTATGTGCGCATGCTCATCGATCACCTGCAGCCGGATGTCATCTTTTCGCACGACGACTGGGGCACGAAAAACGCCCTGTTCATGAAGCCCGAGATGTGGCGGGAATTCTTCAAGGAGCCGTACCGCCGGTTTTATGGCTACATCCGTTCGCGCGGCGTCATTGCCATCCACCACGCGGACTCCTATCTTGTGCCGATCGTGGACGACATGGCCGAGATCGGCATCCAGGTCTGGCAGGGCGTCCTGCCGGAAAACGACATTCCCGCCCTGCAGGCGCACTTAAACGGGCGGCTCACGCTCATGGGCGGCTTCGGCGCGGCCATCGACCGCAAGGACGCCACGCCCGAGGACATCCTCACCTATGCCCGCGATGTGCTCAAGCGCAACTGCCCCGGCGGGCACTACATCCCCTCAATCACCTACGGTCTGGCGGGCACGGTCTACCCGCACGTGGACAAATACCTCAACCAGGCGGTCGATGAATACAACGCAGCGCTGCATGTGCCGGTGACGCACCTGCCGCCCGTGCCGCGCCGGAGCGTGCACGCCGCGGCTGCGCCGGCGCAGAGCGCGCCTGAGGCTGAGCAGCCGCAGGGCAATGTGCTCTCGCGCATCGCGTCCGCGCTCGTGCGCGGGCAGCAAAAGCGCGTGCTGCAGTTGTGCTCCGAGGCGCTCGAGAGCGGGCACGGCGCGCAGGAGATCCTCACGGACGGACTTGTGCGCGGCATGACCATCCTCGGCGAGGATTTTTCGGCCAACCGCGCCTTCGTGCCGGAGATGCTCATCGCAGCGCGCTGCATGGCGGCGGCGACGGAGCTGCTCAAGCCGTACATGACGGGGGAGAGCAGCGAGACGATCGGCCGCGTCTGCCTCGGCACGGTGCGCGGTGATATGCACGACATCGGCAAGAACCTCGTCAAGATCATGATGGAGGGCAGCGGGCTGGAGGTCGTGGACCTCGGCGTGGACGTCACGGCGGAGCAGTTCGTCGACACGGCGATCGAACAGCACTGCGACATCATCGCCTGCTCCTCGCTGCTGACGACGACGATGCCGGAAATGCGCGATGTGGTGGAGCTGGCGAAGGCCCGCGGCATCCGCGACCGGGTGAAGATCTTTGTCGGCGGTGCGCCCATCACGCCCGGCTACAGCGACGAGATCGGCGCGGACGTCTACTGCCCGGACGCGGCCACGGCCGCGCGCTCGGCCGTGGCGCTGCTGCGCGGCGCGTAAGCGCATAAAAGACATAATGCAGGAATGTGTCTCTGCCGGACGAACATACGCCGGTCAGAGACACTTTCAATTTCTGGGAGTAAATTCGGCGAAATGGATAGAGAAAAATCGAAAGGCCGGGATTATTTCAGGTTCTTGAATAATTGCTTTTCGGTGCCGCCGGATTTATAATCAAGGCGTTCCAACAAGTGAACACAGACACTTTCAGGTATAGGCGGGGAAGTCACATGGGCCCCGCGTCTCTACCGGGCGGCCCTTGAATTGCCCGACTACCGGAATGCAGCACGCACAGCGCCAAACCGCTGTGTGAGCTTTTCCGTTTCGGTGGAGGGTCGCAGATCGCAGACGCTCCGCCGTTTTTTTATTTGGATAGAGAGCGGAAACGCTTTTTATGGTTGATAGCAGCTTATGATTTCAGGGAGGGATTTTGATGCGTACACGCAAGGCAAAGGATCGCTCGCGCCTCATTCAGGCGGCCATGGGTCAGATCCCGTGCGATCTGACGATCGGCAACGTACAGTTTTTCAATGTCATTACGGGAGAAATCTATCCGGCCAGTGTCGACATACTGGACGGATTTGTTGTTTTGGTGCGCGAGGAAGGGCAGGAGGCAGTCCTGCCGTCCAAATCGTACTACGACGGTCAGGGCCGCTACCTGATCCCCGGCTACATCGACACGCACATGCACATCGAGAGCACGATGATGATCCCCGAAAATCTCGCCCGCGCCATTCTGCCGTGGGGCACGACGACCATCTGCACCGACCCGCACGAGATCGGCAACGTCATGGGCCTCGACGGCGTGCGCTTCATGCTTGAGAATGCGAAAAAGTCCAAGCTCCGCCAGTACGTGCTCGCTCCGTCGTGCGTCCCGTCCTTGCCCGGTATGGAAAACGCCGGCGCGGAGTTCTTCGCCAGGGAAGTCGGCGAGCTGCTGGACATGGACGACGTCATCGGCATTGCCGAGATCATGGACTACGTCGGCGTTATTCACGACAGCGAGCGCATGCACACCATCATCGACGAGGGCCTGCGCCGCGGCATGTTCCTGCAGGGCCACGCGCCGTACTGCTTCGGCCGTGAGCTCGCGGCCTACCGCATCGGCGGCCCCGTGTCCGACCACGAGAGCGTGAACGCCGACGAGGTGCGCGCCAAGCTCCGCGCCGGCATGCACATCAACCTCCGCGCCAGCTCCCTCATTGATAACCTTTCCTTCCTTGTCGACGGCTGCAAGGATCAGCCGTGGCGCGATTTCGTGTCCATCTGCACGGACGACGTCCACGCCAAGGATCTGCTCACCGTCGGCCACATCAACAACGTCGTGCGCAAGGCGGTCGCCTCCGGCCTCGACGGCCGCGAGGTCGTCAAGATGGCGACGTTCAACGCCGCGCGTGAGTATGGCTTTGACGATCTCGGCGCGATTGCACCGGGCTACATCGCCGATATCCAGCTCGTCGACGCGCTTGACGGCAGCCGGCCGAAGGCCGTGTTCACCGAGGGCGTGCTCGTCGCGGAGGACGGCAAGTACCTCGGCGGCGACTGCAAGACGGCGGACTACGACCTGCCGAACACCGTCGATCTGCCGCAGATCACGGGTCCCGAGTCCTTCGAGCTGCGTGTGCCGGAGGGCTACACCGGCGATACGATCCGCGTCAACGTCATGGTGTCCGAGGACGGCAACCGCATCCTGCGCCACGTCGAGCCGGTGGAGCTGCCGGTGCGTGACGGCGTGGTCGACATCAGCGGCGATCCGACGCTCGTGTTCGTCTGCTGCGCCAACCGTTATGGCCGCGGCGGCAAGACGATCGCCGTCTACCGCGACTTCGGCCTGCGCGCCGGCGCGCTCGCGTCCACCATTTCGCACGACAGCCACAACTTCACCGTCAGCTACCACGATCCGAAGGACGCCTTCCGCGCCGCCGAGATCCTGCGCGCGTGCGGCGGCGGCATCTGCGTGATCGACGGCGAGCAGGAGACGCACATCGCCCTGCCGGCCGCCGGCCTCATGAGCCAGAAGCCCTGCGCCGAGGTCGCCGGCGAGATCGCGGCCGTGCAGTCCGCGCTCGATGTCATCAGCGACGGACAGCTCACCCTGCTGGCGACCGCCATCATGGCGCTGCCGGTGCTGCCGAGCGTGGTCATTACGGATATGGGCCTCGTCAACGGCGCCAACCAGACGTTCGTACCCGTGTTTGCGGATGCGGAAGCATAAATCAACCAGAGACAGAGAAAGGATAAGGAGCTTTTGATGGATAAACTCTTCAAACTCAGCCTGCGCGGTACGGATAAGAAAACCGAGATCATCGCGGGCCTGACCACCTTCATGACCATGGCGTATGTGCTGGCCGTCCAGCCGGCCGCGATCTGCGGCGGCGAGGCGTACATCACGGATGTCAACGGCGTTGTCATCACCAAGTCCGCCATCATGATCACCTGTGCGCTCGTGTCCGGCCTCATCACGCTGCTGATGGCCTTCTACACGAACTTCCCCTTTGCACTCTCGACCGGTATGGGCTCGAACTTCATTCTCGGCGCGCTCATCCAGTCCCAGGCGCTGAGCTTCGGCGCCGCCATGGCGATCACGCTCATTTCCGGCATTGTGTTCGTGCTGCTGACGGTCTTTGGCCTGCGCGACCTGATCGTGCGCGTCATTCCCAAGAACATTAAGATCGCCATTTCCGCGTCTATTGGCTTCTTTATTGCCTACCTCGGCTTCAAAAACTGCGGCATCGGCTCGTTTGAAAACGGCATCGCCCTCGGCAACCTCACCGATCCCGCCGTGCTGCTGGCCATCGGCGGCCTGCTGCTCATCATTGTGCTCAACGCCCTGAACGTCAAGGGCGCCATCCTCATCAGCATCATTGCCACCACGCTCATCGGCATCCCCCTCGGTGTGACGACGCTCAACGGTGTTGCCGCCGTGCCGGATTTCGGCGAGCTGGGCAACGTCATGTTCAACCTCGATTTCAAGGGCGTGTTCACCGCGAGCGGGCTCATCCTTGTGTTTGTATGTTTCTTCGGGGATTTCTTCTCCACGCTCGGCACGGTGCTGGCCGTCGCCAACCGCGCCAACATGCTCGATGAAAACGGCAACCTGCCCGGTATCGAGCGGCCCTTCCTCGTCGACGCCATCGGCACCTGCATCGGCGCGCTGACCGGCAACACCACCATCACGACCTTTGTCGAGTCCACCTCCGGCGTCGAAGCCGGCGGCCGCACCGGTCTGACCGCGCTCGTCACCGGCATCATGTTCCTGCTGACGATCTTCCTCGCACCGCTGTTCGTCGCCATCCCGTATGCCGCGACCGGCCCGGCGCTGATCTATGTCGGCTTCCTCATGCTCAAGGGCTTCACGGAGATCGACTTCACGGACTTTGACGACGCCATCGGCCCCTGCGTCATGATGATGTTCACGGCCTTCACCGGCAACATCACCAATGGCCTCGGCGCCGGCATCATCGTGCACGTGCTCGTCAAGCTCGTGCGCGGCAAGGCCAAGGAGATCCACCCGATCATGTACCTGCTGTGCGCGCTCATGGTCCTGTACTTCATCGTTGGGTAACCTGCGCCGCTCTTCATAAATGCAGAAAGCCTCCGGCGGATCTTCCGCCGGAGGCCTTTTTTGCGCGCTTGGGAAAAATAAGATCGCCAAGGTACGATTCTTCAACTTTCTTGGATTCGGTACTTTTATCGTGTACTACTGCCCAGTAACGGGTCCGGCATCGGATGCCATTCCTGATATGCGGCAAAAATCTCGGAGTAGTCCTGCGGCTTAATCTTTGCAAACACAGGGTGATTCTTTTCCGCATAGTATTCGCGAACCGTTGCGCAATACTGCTCTAAATCGTCGTCCGCAAGGTCAAGCAATTCCTGCGCCCGGTCAACCGTTGTCTCGGCAACGGATACCCGTTCCTGTTCCCGCTGCAGCCGCATTGTTTGCAGCACAAGCAGCGAGGCCAGAAGAATTCACACAGTTATCAGAAAAACAATTACCGCTTTTCTCGGTACTCGCTTGCTACGTATCTCTGGCGTGACATTCTGGTGATTCACAACATGTCCCCCTTTGCATATCTCAGGCCGTGCGTAGCAACGTGTTCGCACAGCCCTGTGTGCAAGATACCACAATTCGGATTGCGTTGCAACAAAACGACAATTTTGGCTTCGCATGTGGTGCTGGAGTGCCACTCGGCCTTCGCTTTCGTGATATGTTGGCGGCGCGGGAAAAAACGAAGTCGGGCAATACAGGGGATGACACAGCGTTAGCCATTAATAGCTTGACAGAAAAGCGAGGCGCAGCAGAACGACGGTATATGAAATCAAGCGCGGAAACCGGCTTTTGAATGTGTTGCGGCAATGCGGATTGCCAAAGTACTGAAAACAACTATAGAAAGGCAATGGATGGATGGGCAATGACAGCTGCCAATCTGACGTGCGATTACCTGCTAGATGCGGGTATATGCAGGCTATAACAGCTACAAAGGCCAGCGATTTAAGGGACGCCACGAGTAAATTATAACGGCCGACAACTGCAATCACGCGCAGCGCCTTTTGTAGAGCACGGCAAGGGAAGCAAGCATTTGTATCAGCAGATTCATCCGCGCACAGATGGTTAGCCTTTTGTTAGCAAAATGCATTCGCATTATGCTGAAAACAATCGCAAATCCGCGACGTTTTTCTCACCACAAAGCGTTCTGAAAGCGCAGCAAAGCATTGATATACAAAGAAAAACCCCTGAATCCAACGGATTCAGGGGTTTTTCTTCGTTTGGTGCGGGAGATGGGACTTGAACCCACACGTCTATGGTTGGACACAGGCACCTCAAGCCTGCCTGTCTACCGATTCCAGCACTCCCGCATATGCACTTTTCAAACGCATGAATTATTATAACAGAAAAGCGCGGAATGTCAACCACAAATTTTCGACTCAGGTCGATTTTTTCATTTTTTCGTCCAGCGGCGATCTCTGCCGCAGCTCCAGCGCGAGAACGACCGTCAGGATCACGAGCGCGGCGATGAGCGCGAGCGCGCCGTCGGCCATCGGCAGCAGGTAGCGCATGCGCAGATAGGCGTGATAGCCGAGCAGGGAGGCAAACTCGCACAGCACTGCAGGCAGCACCAGCTGCGGCCACGCGGCCGCAAGCGCGAGCGTGAGCGCATCGGCGGCGAAGAAATACCGGTCGTGCATATGCGGCAGGAAAAACGGGATCGCGACCGCGAGCAGCGCCGCCGCCAGCACGAGCGCCCGGTCGGAGCAATCGTCCCGGTGCAGCCAGAACCAGACGGCCAGCAGCACGATCACGAGTACGGCTGCGCCAATGCCGAGCTTTGCGGCGATCTCGGGGTCGCGCACCTCCGTAAAGAGCGCAAAGACGGACGAGGAGTTATAGTTGAGCCCGGTGCCGATGCTGCCCGTCTGCTGAAACGGGATGGTCAGCGCATCCCACAGTCCGCGTCCGGCGATGACGGCCGGCAACACCATGACCACGCACGTGGCGGGGAAGGCCAGCGCGTGCCGCAGCTTGACGCGCCGCGTGAGCCAGAAGAGCAGGAACACCGGCATGACGAACACGGCCTGCAGTTTGAAGGCGAACGATGCGCCGATGCTCACCACGCCGAGCACGGGATGCCCGGCCAGCACGAGATAGACGCTCAGCACGGCGAGGGCGGTATACACACTGTCGCACTGGCCCCAGAGCGCGCTGTTGAGCATGACCGTCGGCCAGAAGAGCACGAGGAAGAACGCCGCAAGCTTCCACACAGCCTCACGCCGGAACAGCCCCACGAGCTGCATGACCGACCACGCGAGCACGACGTCAAAAAAGATACTGAATAGTTTTATAAGGTACAGATCGGGCAGGGAACTGCCGCTGATGAGCGCCAGAAACGTTAGGTACGGCACATTATAATTGCCAACGGACTCCCGCAGCGCGGCGAGCCCGCCGTGCGTGCGGAAAAAGTTGACCCACACGGTCAGAAACTGCGTGTAGTCGCTCGTCTCATAATTCAGGCACAGCCCACGCAGCACGAACGCCGCCGCCAGCAGCAGCGCCGCGCACAGGACGTGCGCCGGTTTCCGGAGCACACCCGCGCTCCACAGCAGCGCCAGCGCGAGCCCGGCCTCGGCAGCCAGCAGCAGACAGATTCGGATATCCATGGTCATCCCTCCGAAGATACAAAAAAGCGGCAGGGCGACGCGCTCCTGCCGGCGGAAAATTCACAAATTCGTGCTTGACAACCTATGCGTTGAAATGGTAAAATATCACGCTATGTGTCTTTGGGAGCGGAAGAAACAACTCCCGCAGCCTACAAGCACATTTTACCGGATTCGCTGTGAAAATGCAACAAGTCAAAAAAGTATTTTACAACCCTACCGGGTGTTCGCAATCTCAAAAGAAGGAGTGTTCGCCATGCCAAAGGCAGTCACCTATGGAAAAACCGAACGAATGAGCTTTGCCCGTCACGAGGAGATCCAGAGCATGCCGAATCTTCTGGAGATCCAGAAGAATTCGTACAAGTGGTTCCTCGAAGAGGGCCTGCGTGATGTGTTCAAGGATGTGGACGTCATCACCGACTACTCCGGCAACCTCGAGCTGCGCTTCGTGGACTATTCCATGGACGAGAACCCGAAGTACACCGAGGAAGAGTGCAAAGCGCGCGATGCCACGTATGCGGCCCCGCTGAAGGTCAGCGTCCGCCTGCGCAACAAGGAGACCGAGGAGATCAAGGAACAGGAGATCTTCATGGGCGATTTCCCGATCATGACGCCCAGCGGCACCTTCGTCATCAACGGTGCGGAGCGCGTCATCGTCTCGCAGATCGTGCGTTCCCCCGGCGTGTACTATGATAAGAAGACCGACAAGGCCTACAATTCCACCTACGGCACGACCGTCATCCCGTACCACGGCGCCTGGCTCGAGTACGAGACCGACCTCAACGACATTTTCAACTGCCGCATTGATAAAAACCGCAAGCTGCCCGTGACCTGGTTCATCAAGGCCATGGGTGCCTACAAGGCGGACAACCCGAACACCTGGCTGTCTTGTATCCCGGATATGACGACCGGCGTCGTCACGAACGAGCAGATCAAGGAAGTGTTCGACAACGACGCGCGCATCGTCGCCACGCTCGACAAGGACACCTGCAACTCCCGCGAGGAGGCGCTCGTCGAGATCTACCGCAAGCTCCGCCCGGGCGATCCCCCGACGGTCGAGAGCTCGGAGACGCTGCTCGAGGGCCTGTTCTATGACCGCCGCCGCTACGACATTTCGAACGTCGGCCGCTATAAGTTCAACAAGAAGCTCGGCCTGCGCGGCCGTATCGCCGGCTTTGCGCTGGCAGCTCCGGTCACCGATCCGATGACCGGTGAGATCATTGCCGAGGCGGGCGAGGTGCTCACGCGCGAGCGCGCCGAGGAGATCGCCGAGGCCGGCGTCAACGACGTCTATCTGGACGTGGACGGCAAGTCCATCCGCGTGTTCGGCAACGGCATGGTCGACATGAAGCACTATGTGGACTTTGATCCCGCCGAGCTCGGCGTCAAGGAGCTCGTGCGCGGCGTGATCCTGCGCCAGCTCATGGAGCAGTACGAGGGCGACGCGCTCAAGGAAGCCATCGAGGAAAACCTCGACCTGCTCATCCCGAAGCACATCATCGCGGACGATATGTTCGCGTCCATCAACTATCTGTGCTGCCTGGCGCATGGCATCGGTGAGCCGGACGACATCGACCATCTCGGCAACCGCCGCGTGCGCAGCGTGGGCGAGCTGCTGCAAAACCAGTTCCGCATCGGCTTCAGCCGCATGGAGCGCGTGATCCGCGAGCGCATGACGCTGCAGGATCTCGACGCCGTGACCCCGCAGTCGCTCATCAATATCCGCCCCGTGACGGCCTCCATCAAGGAGTTTTTCGGCAGCAGCCCGCTGTCCCAGTTCATGGACCAGACCAATCCGCTGGCAGAGCTGACGCACAAGCGCCGTATCTCCGCCCTCGGCCCCGGCGGCCTGTCGCGTGAGCGCGCGAGCTTCGATGTCCGTGACGTGCACTACAGCCACTACGGCCGTATGTGCCCGATCGAGACGCCTGAAGGCCCGAACATCGGCCTGATCAGCTACCTCGCGTCCTATGCCCGCGTGAACGAGTACGGCTTCCTCGTGACGCCGTTCCGCCGCGTGGAGAAGGGCACCTGCCGCGTGACCGACGACGTCGAGTACATGACGGCGGACGTTGAGGACCGCTACATCGTCGCGCAGGCGAGCGAGCCGGTCGACGAAAACGGCTGCCTCATCAACGAGCGTATCACCTGCCGCCACCGCGACGAGATCGTCGAGGTCGACCGTGACCGCGTCGACTACATCGACATTTCCCCGCGCATGATGGTCTCCATCGCAACGGCCATGATCCCGTTTCTGGAAAACGACGACGCGAACCGTGCCCTCATGGGCGCGAACATGCAGCGTCAGGCTGTGCCGCTGATGGTCACGGAGGCACCGATCGTCGCCACCGGCATCGAGCACAAGCTGTGCGTGGACTCCGGCGTGGTCATCCTCGCCGAGGACGACGGCGTGGTGCTGGCCGTCTCGGCCGACAGCGTCAAGGTGCGCTACGACAGCGGCGAGATCAAGGACTACAAGCTCATCAAGTTTGCCCGCTCCAACCAGGGCACGTGCATCAACCAGCGCCCGATCGTTGCGGTCGGCGACCGCCTGAACAAGGGCGACGTCATCGCCGACGGCCCGGCCACCTCGCAGGGCGAGATCGCGCTCGGCAAGAACCTGCTGGTCGGCTTCATGACCTGGGAAGGCTACAACTACGAGGACGCCGTTCTCATCAACGAGCGTCTGGTCATGGAGGACGTTTACACCTCCATTCATATTGAAGAGTTCGAGTGCGACGCGCGCGACACGAAGCTCGGCCCCGAGGAGATCACCCGTGATATCCCCGGCGTCGGCGACGATGCGCTCAAGTATCTCGACGACCGCGGCATCATCTGCGTCGGCGCAGAGGTGCGCAGCGGTGATATTCTGGTCGGCAAGGTCACGCCGAAGGGCGAGACCGATCTGACCGCCGAGGAGCGCCTGCTGCGCGCCATCTTCGGCGAAAAGGCGAGAGAGGTCCGCGACACTTCCCTCAAAGTCCCGCACGGCGAGGCCGGCATCGTGGTCGATGTCAAGCGCTTCACCCGCGAGAACGGCGACGAGATGTCTCCCGGCGTCAACGAGGTCGTGCGCGTCTACATCGCGCAGAAGCGTAAGATCTCCGTCGGCGACAAGATGGCCGGCCGCCACGGCAACAAGGGCGTCGTGTCCCGCATCCTCCCGCGCGAGGATATGCCGTACCTGCCGGACGGCACGCCGCTCGATATCGTCCTCAACCCGCTGGGCGTGCCTTCCCGTATGAACATCGGTCAGATGCTCGAGGTGCATCTGGGCTACGCCGCGCAGGCGCTCGGCTGGAAGGTCGCAACGCCGGTCTTCAACGGCGCAAACGAGGTCACCATCCGCGAGACGCTTAACAAGGCCGGCCTGCGTGAGGACGGCAAGAGCGTGTTGTACGACGGTCGCACCGGCCAGAAGTTTGATAACGACGTCACGGTCGGCTGGGTCTACTTCCTCAAGCTCCACCACCTCGTCGATGATAAGATCCACGCCCGCAGCACCGGCCCCTACAGCCTCGTCACGCAGCAGCCGCTCGGCGGCAAGGCGCAGTTCGGCGGCCAGCGCTTCGGCGAAATGGAAGTCTGGGCGCTCGAGGCCTACGGCGCGGCTTACACCCTGCAGGAGATCCTGACGGTGAAGTCCGACGACGTGACCGGTCGTGTGCGCACGTACGAAGCCATCGTCAAGGGCGAGAACATCCCGCAGCCGGGCGTGCCGGAGTCGTTCAAGGTGCTCATCAAGGAGCTGCAGTCCCTGTGCCTGGATGTGCGCATCCTCGACGAGAACGGCGACGAGATCGAGCTCAAGGACGACGAGGACGATTACATCCCGGGTATGCGCGATGAGATGTCCTACAAGTCCGACGATGATGAGATCACCGGCAGCGGCTTCACGATCGAGGACGTACCGGTCGAGGAAGATGACAGTCTCGGCGCGTTCGGCGATGCCGGCGACGATGACTACACGGACGATTCTGATAAGGAGGAGGAATAAAACATGAGCTACACCCCGTTTGATGCAATTCAGATCGGCATTGCCTCCCCTGAAATGATCCTTTCCTGGTCCTCCGGCGAAGTGAAAAAGCCCGAGACCATCAACTACCGCACGCTCAAGCCCGAGCGTGACGGCCTGTTCTGCGAGCGCATTTTCGGACCCACGAAGGACTGGGAGTGCCACTGCGGCAAGTATAAGAAGATCCGCTACAAGGGTAAGATCTGCGACCGCTGCGGCGTCGAAGTCACGCGCGCAAAGGTTCGTCGCGAGCGCATGGGCCATATCGAGCTGGCCGCGCCCGTGAGCCACATCTGGTACTTCAAGGGCATCCCGTCGCGCATGGGCCTGATCCTGGATCTGACCCCGCGCGTGCTGGAAAAGGTGCTGTATTTCGGTGCGTATATCGTCACCGACCCCGGCATGACGCCGCTGCAGCGCTGCCAGATCCTGTCCGAAAAAGAGTACCGCGACATGCGCGAGAAGTATGAGGACGATTTCGAGGCTGGCATGGGCGCCGAGGCCATCAAGAAGCTCCTGCAGCAGATCGACTGCGCCAAGCTCTCCGAGCAGCTGCGCGCCGAGCTCGAGGAGGCCAGCGGCCAGAAGAAGGCGAAGATCGTCAAGCGTCTGGAGGTCGTCGAGGCATTCCACCGCAGCGGCAACCGTCCGGAGTGGATGATCATTGACATTCTGCCGGTCATCCCGCCCGAACTTCGCCCCATGGTCCAGCTCGACGGCGGCCGTTTTGCCACGTCCGACCTCAACGACCTGTATCGCCGCGTCATCAACCGCAACAACCGCCTCAAGCGCCTCATGCAGCTCAACGCGCCGGACATCATCGTCCGCAACGAGAAGCGCATGCTGCAGGAAGCTGTTGACGCCCTGATCGACAACGGCCGCCGCGGCCGTGCCGTCACCGGCGCCAACTCCCGCGCGCTCAAGTCCCTGTCGGATATGCTCAAGGGCAAGCAAGGCCGCTTCCGTCAGAACCTGCTCGGCAAGCGTGTCGACTACTCCGGCCGAAGCGTTATCGTCGTCGGCCCGGATCTGAAGCTCTATCAGTGCGGCGTGCCGAAGGAAATGGCCATCGAGCTCTTCCGCCCGTTCGTTATGAAAAAGCTCGTCGAGGACGGTGTTGCCAACAACATCAAGTCCGCCAAGAAGATGGTCGACAAGCAGCGCACCGAGGTCTGGGACGCGCTCGAGGTCGTCATCAAGGATCATCCGGTCATGCTCAACCGCGCACCGACGCTCCACCGTCTGGGCATTCAGGCGTTCGAGCCCGTGCTGGTCGAGGGCCGTGCGCTCAAGCTGCACCCCCTGTGCTGCACCGCGTTCAACGCCGACTTCGACGGCGACCAGATGGCTATCCACGTCCCGCTGTCCGCGGAGGCGCAGGCCGAGGCGCGCATCCTCATGCTCTCGGCAAACAACCTCCTCCGCCCGCAGGACGGCCACCCCGTCACCGTGCCGACGCAGGATATGATCCTCGGCGCATACTACCTGACCTACGTTCGCCTCGGCAAGGCCGAGAAGGGCGCCGAGCAGGTGTTCGTGACCGATGCCGGCGATACCGATCTGCCGGTCAATGAGATCGTCGACGCGGACGACTTTGTCGCCGCGCACAAGAAGGCCGAGGCTGAGGGCGGCAAGCTCCCGAGCTATAAGCCGCTCAAGGTCTACCGCGACCCGAATGAAGCTATCATGGCCTATAACTACGGCGATGTCGGCCTGCATGCGCCGATCCTGGTGCGCGTGGCGCGCGAGGTCAACGGCGAGACGCTGCACCGCACGATCGAGACGACCGTCGGCCGCATCATCTACAACGAGCCCATCCCGCAGGATCTCGGCTACGTCGACCGCACCGACCCCGAGCACATGTTCGACCTCGAGGTCAGCTTCAAGGTCGGCAAGAAGCAGCTCGGCAAGATCATCGACCGCTGCATCGAGAAGCATGGCTTCACCGTTGCGACCGAAGTGCTCGATAACGTCAAGGCGCTCGGCTACAAGTATTCCACCATCGGCGCCATCACGATCTCCATCGCGGACATGACCGTCCCGGAGGAGAAGAAGACGCTCATCTCCGCCACGGAGAAGAAGGTCATTGCGATCGAGAAGAAGTACAAGCGCGGCTTCATCACCGAGGACGAGCGCTACCGTCTGGCCGTGTCCGAGTGGGAGAAGACCACGAAGGACGTCACGGCGGCCCTGCAGAACTGCCTCGATGAGTTCAACCCCATCTATATGATGGCGGACTCCGGCGCCCGTGGTTCCATGGCACAGATCCGTCAGCTCGCTGGTATGCGCGGCCTGATCGCAAACACCGCCGGCAAGACCATCGAGATCCCGATCAAGGCCAACTACCGTGAGGGCCTGTCCGTCCTCGAGTACTTCATCTCGTCCCGAGGTGCCCGTAAGGGCCTGGCCGATACCGCACTGCGTACTGCCGACTCCGGTTATCTGACCCGTCGTTTGGTCGATGTCTCGCAGGAAGTCATCATCCGCGAGGATGACTGCGGTACGACCGACGGCATCATGGCCCGCGCCGTGTTCGACAAGGGACAGGAAGTCCAGAGCCTCGGCGAGAGCATCCACGGCCGCTACCCGGCCGAGCCCGTCGTGTCGCCCAAGACCGGCGAGGTGCTGTTCGATACCGACCATATGCTCATGCCAGACGATGCCAAGACGCTTGAAGAGCACGGCATCGAGGAAGTCAAGATCCGCAGCGTCATGACCTGCGAGGCGCGCAACGGCGTCTGCGCCAAGTGCTACGGCATCAACCTGGCCATCGGCCAGCCGGTCAACATCGGCGAGGCGGTCGGCGTTATCGCCGCCCAGTCCATCGGCGAGCCGGGCACGCAGCTGACCATGCGCACGTTCCACACCGGCGGCGTCGCCGGCGACGATATCACGCAGGGCCTTCCGCGTGTTGAAGAGCTGTTCGAGGCGCGCAAGCCGAAGAAAATGGCCACCCTCGCCGAGATCCCCGGCGTCGTCAGCATCGAGGAGACGAAGAAGACCTCCATCTATGCGGTCACGGTCACGAACCCGGTCGACGGCGAGACCGTCACGTACAACCTGCCGTACTCCGCCGGCATTCTGGTCGCCAACGGCGACACGGTCACGAAGGGCCAGCCGCTTTCGAACGGCGCGTACAGCCCGCACGACGTGCTGCGTATCTGCGGCGTCGATGCCTGCCGGCAGTATATCATTCAGGAAGTCCAGAAGGTCTACCGTCAGCAGGGCGTTGACATCAACGATAAGCACATTGAGATCATCGTCCGCCAGATGATGCGCAAGGTCCGTATCGACGATTCCGGCAGCACGAACCTGCTGTCCGGCGCCATTGTGGATCTGCATGAGTTCCGCGCGGCCAACCGCGCGATCGCCGAGCGCATCGCGGCAGGGGAGACCGAGCTCACGCCCGCGACGGCTGAGCATGTCCTTATGGGCATCACGAAGGCGTCGCTCGCCACGGAGAGCTTCCTGTCGGCCGCGTCCTTCCAGGAGACCACGAAGGTGCTGACCGATGCCGCCATCAAGGGCAAGATCGACCACCTCGTCGGCCTGAAGGAGAACGTCATCATCGGCAAGCTCATTCCCGCCGGCAGCGGCCTTGCCTGCTACCGCAACTTCGAGACGAATGAGGAGCCGGCAGTCCCCGCGGAGCCGGAGGACGACGGCGTGGATCTGTCCGATCTCGCCAACATCTCCAACGCGCTTTAAACGACCAAATACCAACCGTTTCACCGGGATATGCCTGCATATCCCGGTGAAATTTTCGCTTCCGTCTTGAATAAAAATGCTTGACGAATCTTGTGCAATATGCTAAAATCCTATTTTGCGTGGGCGTGCGCCCACCGATTTGTCATGCCTGTGTAAAAAGCACAAAAATGGCCGGGATTTCCTGAAAATTTTCCGGCAGAATCACGGTTTATCCGATGCTGTTTTTTGGCATCGTATAAATAGATCCATTTTCGAGGAAAGGAGGAAAACCATGCCTACTTTTAACCAGTTGGTGAGAAAGGGCAGAGAGAAAGTCACCTACAAGTCCACGTCTCCCGCCATGCAGAAGGGCCTCAACACCCTGAAGAACCGCGAGACCAATCTGAGTGCACCTCAGAAGAGAGGCGTCTGCACTGCCGTGCGTACCTCTACCCCCAAGAAGCCGAACTCCGCGCTTCGTAAGATCGCCCGTGTGCGTCTGACCAACGGCTACGAGGTAACCGCCTACATCCCGGGCATCGGTCACAACCTGCAGGAGCATAGCGTCGTTATGATCCGCGGCGGCCGTGTCAAGGATCTTCCTGGCGTTCGTTACCACATCATCCGCGGCACGCTCGATACGCAGGGCGTTTCCGGACGTATGCAGGCCCGTTCCAAGTACGGTGCCAAGCGGCCGAAGGCAGGAAAGAAGTAAGTTCCAACAGCAAATTTTGCCCTGTTGTTAACTGATATATATGTATTCGTTAACCTCGGGGCGCAGACGGAGATGCACCGCATCTTCGAGTACCTGTGAAGTCATTTTTTAATGAAGGAGGGAAGTATAGTGCCCAGAAGAGGTAACGTTCCCAAAAGAGAAATTTTGCCGGATCCGATGTACAACAGCGTTCTGGTGACCAAGCTCATCAACAGCGTGATGCTCGACGGCAAAAAGGGTGTTGCTCAGAAGGTCGTGTACGATGCTTTTGACATCATCAAGGAAAAGACCGGCAAGGAACCGCTCGATGCGTTTACCGAAGCCATGAATAACATCATGCCGAGCCTCGAAGTCAAGGCCCGCCGCGTCGGCGGTGCGACCTACCAGGTTCCTATGGAAGTGCGTCCTGAGAGACGCCAGACGCTCGGCCTGCGCTGGCTGACCGGCTATGCCCGCAAGCGCAGCGAAAAGACCATGAAGGAGCGCCTCGCAGGCGAGATCATGGATGCCTGCAACAACACCGGCGCTGCTGTGAAGAAGCGCGAAGACACGCACAAGATGGCCGAGTCCAACAAGGCGTTCGCGCACTTCCGCTGGTAATCTTCCGACTAGGAGCTATCAATTATGCCCAGACAATATTCCCTTGAAAACACAAGAAACATTGGCATCATGGCGCACATCGACGCCGGTAAGACGACCACGACGGAACGCATTCTGTTCTACACGGGCGTCAACCACAAGCTCGGTGAGACCCATGAAGGCACCGCCACCATGGACTGGATGGCGCAGGAGCAGGAGCGCGGCATCACGATCACGAGCGCTGCGACCACTTGCTTCTGGAAGGGCAACCGCATCAATATCATCGACACCCCGGGCCACGTCGACTTCACCGTTGAGGTCGAGCGCAGCCTGCGCGTGCTCGACGGCTGCGTGACGGTCCTTTGTGCCAAGGGCGGCGTTGAGCCGCAGTCCGAGACGGTCTGGAGACAGGCTGACCATTACAATGTTCCCCGCATGATCTACATCAACAAGATGGATATCATGGGCGCAAATTTCTACAACGTTGTCGACATGGTGCACGAGCGCCTGCGCTGCAACGCTGTTCCGATCCAGCTGCCGATCGGCTCCGAGGCGGACTTCCGCGGCATCATCGACCTGCTCGAGATGAAGGCGGACGTCTACTACGACGATCTTGGCAAGGATATGCGCGTCGAGGAGATCCCCGAGGACATGCGCGCCGAGGCCGAAGAGTACCGCACGCAGCTCCTTGAGGCCGTCGCCGATTTCGACGACGAGATCATGGAGATGTATCTGGAAGGTGAGGAAATCCCCACCGAAATGATCAAGGCGGCCATCCGCAAGGCCACGACGCAGGTCAAGTTCGTCCCGATCGTGTGCGGCACGTCCTATAAGAACAAGGGCGTGCAGAAGCTGCTGGACGCCATCGTCGATTATATGCCGTCCCCGCTGGACATCCCGCCGATCACCGGCACGGTGCCCAAGACGGATGAGGTCGAGCACCGCTCCGCGGACGATTCCGAGCCGTTCTCTGCTCTGGCCTTCAAGATCATGACCGACCCCTACGTCGGCCGTCTGGCGTTCTTCCGTGTCTATTCCGGCACGATCGAAGCCGGCAAATCCGTCCTGAACTCCACCAAGGGCCAGCGCGAGCGTCTGGGCCGCATCCTTTTGATGCACGCCAACCACCGCGAGGATATCACACAGGTGTATTCCGGTGACATCGCGGCGGCGGTCGGCCTCAAGAATACGACGACCGGCGACACGCTCTGCGACGAAAAGTACCCGATCGTGCTCGAGTCGATGGAGTTCCCGGAACCGGTCATCCGCGTAGCAATCGAGCCCAAGACCAAGGCCGGGCAGGAGAAGATGGACATCGCCCTCGGCAAGCTTGCCGAGGAAGACCCCACCTTCAAGGCCTACACGGACGAGGAAACGGGCCAGACCATCATCGCCGGCATGGGCGAGCTCCATCTGGAGATCATCGTCGATCGCCTTCTGCGCGAGTTCCGCGTCGAGGCGAATGTCGGCAGACCTCAGGTCTCTTACAAGGAGACCATCACCAAGGCCGCTACGGTGGACACGCGCTACGCGCGCCAGACCGGCGGCAAAGGCCAGTTTGCACACGTCAAGCTCATGGTGGAACCCAACGAGCCCGGCAAGGGTTACGAGTTCATCAACCAGATCACCGGCGGTGCGATTCCGAAAGAGTTTATCCCCTGTGTGGATCAGGGCATCCAGGGCGCGATGCAGGCCGGCGTGCTTGCGGGCTACGAGGTCGTGGACGTGAAAGTCACGCTGCTCGACGGCTCGTATCACGAGGTCGACTCGTCCGAGATGGCGTTTAAGATCTGCGGCAGCATGGCATTCAAGGAGGCCTGCCAGAAGGCCGGCCCGACGCTCCTCGAGCCCATTATGAAGGTCGTCGTTACGGCGCCGGAAAGCTATATGGGCGACGTGATGGGCGATATCAATGCCCGCCGTGGCCAGATCGCCGGCACGGACATCCGCAACGGTGCGGCAATCGTCACGGCGAACGTGCCCCTGGCATCCATGTTCGGCTATGCGACCGACCTGCGCAGCAAAACGCAGGGCCGCGCGACCTACAGCATGGAGCCCAGCCACTTCGTAGAGCTGCCGAAGTCTCTTCAGGAGAAGATCATCCACGGCAGCAACTGACCTGCGCAACCGGCACAATGTGCCTTATAAGAGAGTAAGTCACAACATTATTTTAGAATTAGGAGGATATTCTAATGGCAAAGCAGATGTACAATAGAACCAAGCCCCATGTCAATATCGGCACCATCGGCCATATCGACCACGGCAAGACCACTCTGACCGCTGCGATCACCAAGGTTCTGTCCCTGGCTGACCCGAACAGCGCCGAGTTCGCCGCCTACGATCAGATCGATAAGGCTCCGGAAGAAAAGGCTCGTGGCATCACGATCAACACCGCTCACGTTGAGTACCAGACCGACGACCGCATCGGCGCCGACGGCACCGAGATCAAGGGCCGCCACTATGCGCACGTCGACTGCCCGGGCCACGCCGACTATATCAAGAACATGATCACCGGCGCTGCTCAGATGGACGGCGCGATCCTCGTTATCGCTGCTTCCGACGGCCCGATGGCTCAGACCCGTGAGCACCTGCTGCTCGCCCGCCAGGTTAACGTTCCGTACGTTCTGGTGTTCCTGAACAAGGTCGACCAGGTCGACGATCCCGAGCTGCTCGAGCTCGTCGAGATGGAAGTCCGTGAGCTGCTCGACAAGTACGACTTCCCGGGCGACGACACCCCGATCATCAAGGGCTCCGCTCTGAACGCTCTGATCTCCGAGTCCACCGATCCGAAGGCCCCCGAGTATGCCTGCATCTGGGAGCTCATGGACGCTGTTGACACTTGGATCAAGACTCCGGACCGTGCTGCTGACAAGCCGTTCCTGATGCCCATCGAGGACGTGTTCACCATCTCCGGCCGCGGCACCGTCGTTACCGGCCGTGTCGAGCGTGGCACCGTCAAGGTTGGCGATAAGGTTGAGATCGTCGGCATCAAGGACACCCAGGAGACCACCGTCACCGGCACCGAGATGTTCCACAAGACCCTCGAGTTCGCCGAGGCTGGCGACAACGTCGGCTGCCTGCTCCGCGGCATCGACAAGAAGGGCGTTGAGCGTGGCCAGGTCCTCGCTGCTCCGAAGTCCATCCACCCGCACACCAAGTTCAAGGGCCAGGTTTACGTCCTGTCCAAGGAAGAGGGCGGCCGTCACACCCCGTTCTTCAACAACTACCGTCCCCAGTTCTACTTCCGTACCACCGACGTGACCGGCGTCATCAGCCTCCCCGAGGGTGTTGAGATGTGCATGCCCGGCGATAACGTCGACATGGACGTCGAGCTGATCACCCCGATCGCGATCGAGGTTGGCCTGCGTTTCGCTATCCGTGAAGGCGGCCGTACCGTTGGTTCCGGTGTTGTCATCGCCATCAACGAGTAATTCCAGCTTTCTGAATTCCTCTCCGGCTTCGGCCGGGGAGGAATTTTTTTGCTTTGCGATAAAATTGTTTCAAGTACGAAACTTTAATTACTTTTCTAATGCTTTTTTAAAAATTGCGGCCTATATTTCGTGGTGAAAAAAGGCTCCGGGCACCGCACCGATGGGATGCGGGCGCCTGTGTCCGACATTTTGCCGGCACCTTTTCCATGTATGTTTGCTTGGAACTTAAAGGAGGCAAAAATCCATGAAAAAAATGCGCAAGACATTGAGCCTGATACTGGCCCTGGTGCTGGCATTCAGTCTCGCTGCTGTCCCGGCTTTCGCGGCAGACACCACGGAGGCGGAGACCAGCACATCCGACACGGCCTATGGCCAGCTGCACAACGGCCTGCTCAGTGAGATCCTGAGCCGGATCGGCATCGCGAACGACGATAGCTTTATCCACGGCATCGTCGGCGTGAACATCAAGGATCTGGTCGACCATATCGGCAGCGACAGCATTTCGTCCACGGCATCGTGAACGTGGACGTGGGCGATCTGTTCAAGGACATCGCCAGCAACAATAACTACATGCACGGCATCATCACCATCACCGGCAACACGGTGAACATCAACTTCGGTCAGGTCATCGGCGACATTGCCGCCGGCGGCGCGAACAGCGAGGCCGCCCAGCAGGCGCTTGCCGAGATCCTGAAAGCCTTTGGTATGACGCAGACCGGCATCAATGCCATCCTGACGGGCATTACCGGAGCATCCTCACAAACGATCAGATCGCGCAGCTGCTGTCTCAGCTCATTTCTTCGGCGAATATGAACCTGAAGAACATTGTGACGATTATCTGTGCGCTCTACAACAGCCGCACCATCACGCTCCAGCAGGCGATGGCGCTGCTGGAAAAGTACATTTCCAAGATAGACAACAACAGTGGCAGTGGCAACAACAGCGGCAGCGGCACCGGCACGGAGCCGGCGCAGTCGACCGGCCTGCTGGATACGACCAACCACAACGCCTATGTTTCCGGCCGCACTGCGACCACCTTTGTGCCCGACGGCACGCTCACGCGCGCCGAGGCGGCCAAGCTGCTCTATGAGCTCATGACCGCACAGGCGCACAAGCAGTATGACCGCAGCGACAATGGCTTCAGCGATGTTCCGGCCGGCAAGTGGTACGCGGTCGCGGTCAGCACGCTGGCCAATGCCGGCGCCATCAAGGGCTACAGCAACGGCACGTTCCAGCCGGGCAAGCCCATCACCCGCGCGGAATTCGTGACCATTCTGATCGGGATCTACGGTGCGAACACGTCCAAGGGCATGCCGTTTGCCGATGTAGGCAGCGCATGGTGTCATGATGCGGTCGCTACGGCCTATGCCAACGGCTGGGGCGGCGGCTATGCGGATGGCATGTTCCACCCGAACCAGACCATCACGCGCGCCGAGGCGGTGACTATCCTCAACCGCGTGCTTGGCCGCAGCTGCGACCTGACGTTCGTGCAGGCCAATGCGCAGGCAGCGTCGCACTTTACCGACGTCACGCCCGGCGCATGGTACTACGCCGCAGTCACCGGGGCCTCGGTCGGCCACACCTTTACGGAGCTGACCGGCATTGAGCGCTGGACGGCGCTCGCCTGAGCCCCAAGGCATCTGCCTGAACCCGAACGAAACCAAAACTCCCGGCCCATTCGTGCCGGGAGTTTTTTCGCCCATTCACCGCAGACCGTGCATGAAGCCGTCCATCGCCGTCGCGTGGATGTCGCCGCCGATGACGCGGTTGCGGTAGACGAACAGCTGCGCGAGCACGGTGTCCGTCGAGCCCTCGTAGTTCGTCACGCGGTAGGTATAGGCTGTGCACGTCTCGCCGGCGTAAGTGGACAGGTCAAATCCCTGCTGCTTTTGCAGGGCGTTGTAATCGCTGAATACACCGCTGAACACGCGCGGGATCACGATCTCCTGCGCCGTTTCCGTCGCGGGATCCGCCTCCCAGCCGAGCGCCTGCAGATAGGCAATGCGCCCGTCCGTCGTCGTGACGTTGTAGTGCGCCGAGAGCACGCCGCCGTTGCTGCGCCAGATGACGGCCAGCGCCAGCAGCACGGCCAGACCGATGAGCGCATACACGACCGTCCGTCTTGTCCAGTGAAAGGATTTGAGCTTCATAACCACACCTCGGAACAAGCCTATTCAAATTTGCCGCCGGATATGTTATAATACGTCCAATGGCCGTAAAGGAGGGGCGCGCATGATCCGTCTGGACAAATATCTGGCCGATACCGGCGCCGCTTCCCGGCGCGAGGCCAAGGCGTATATCCGCCGCGGCGAGGTCACGGTCGACGGTGTGTCCGCCCGTGCGCCGGAGCAGAAGATTGCGGAGACCGCTGTCGTCTGCCTGCGCGGACAGGTCCTGCGCTATCAGGCATATCATTACTATATGCTCCATAAACCCGCCGGCGTCCTCACCGCGACGGCCGACCGCAGTCAGCCGACGGTGCTCGATCTGTTCCCGCCGGAGCTGCGGCGCTTCGGGCTCGTGCCCGCCGGGCGGCTCGATAAGGACACGACCGGCCTGCTGCTCGTCACGGACGACGGGGACTATGTCCACCGTGTCATCACGCCGAAAAAGCACGTGCCGAAGGTCTACTTCGCGCGCACGGATGGACAGCCCACGAGTGCGGATGTGGACCGTTTTGCACAGGGCGTTGTCCTCGGCGACGGGACGCAGTGCCTGCCCGCCCGGCTGGAGCTGCTGCCGGAGCAGGGGGGCTGCCGCGTCACGGTCTATGAAGGGAAATATCATATGGTCAAGCGGATGCTGGCCGGCTGCGGGACGCCGGTTTTGCAGCTGCACAGGCTGTCGATCGGGGCGCTGACGCTCGATCCCGCGCTGTCACCGGGCGCTTACCGGGAATTGCAGCCCGCTGAGGCGATGCTCGTTTTCTCGCTTCCAACTTCGTGATAATTTACAAAAGTTCGGGAAATTATCCGACTATCTCACGAAATTTCGAAAATTATTCACAAAAAACGACCATTTTTCTATTGAAAAATGCACATAAATCGTCTATTATGTAAAGTAGGAAATTGGTAGGTGCTGTGGGAGACTGCGGCGGCCGTTCGTAGGAGGAAAAGATATGTCGAGCAGAATTTTTCAGGGCGTGATCGTTCAGATGAAAGACGCCACCACGCGCTGCATCGGTGTCGTGGACGAGCAGGGGTTTGTCATTGCCTGCAGTGAGCTTTCGATGATCGGCTCGCGTCTGGATGACTTTCAGGCCGCGGTGGGTGAAGTGCAGGAGCAGCTGTTTGCAACGGACACGCGCACGTATAAGATCCTGTCTGCCAGCACGGCGCGCTTCGAGTATGCCGTGTTCGTCGAAGGCAATGATCAGACGGCGCGCAGCATCTGCATTCTCGCGGCCGTCGGCATGACGGAGGCCAGCACGAACTTTGAGGAAAAGCACAATAAGGCCGCCTTCGTTAAGAACATCATTTCGGACAACATTCTCCCCGGCGACGTGTATGTGCGCGCAAAGGAGCTGCATTTTACCACCGACGTGCCGCGCGCCGTGCTGCTGGTGCGTCAGGTGAACGTGACGGATATCGCCGTGCTCGAGCTGATCCAGAACATGTTCCCGGACCGGCAGCATGATTTCGTGCTCAGCGTGAGCGAGTCGGACATTGTCGTCATCAAGGAAATGACGCCGGACGAGACCTCGGAGGATGTTTGCGCGCTGGCCGAGAGCATTGAGCGCGCCGTGCACACGGAGCTGCACGTGCAGACGGTCATCGGCATCGGCACGACGGCCAACCACCTGCGCGAGCTGGCCGACCGCTATAAGGAGGCGCAGGTCGCCATCGAGGTCGGCAAGGTGTTTGAAAACGAGAAGCCGGTCATTCACTATGACAACCTCGGCATCGGCCGCATCATTTATCAGCTGCCGACGACGCTGTGCGAGATGTTCCTGTCCGAAGCGTTCAAGAAAAACCCCATCGAGGCGCTCGATGAGGACACGCTCGACACGATCAATCGCTTCTTTGAGAACAATCTCAACGTTTCGGAGACGGCGCGCAAGCTCTACGTCCATCGAAACACTTTGGTATACCGGTTGGAGAAAGTAAAGAAGATCACGGGCCTGGATCTGCGCGAGTTTGAGGATGCAATCCTCTTCAAGGTCGCGGTCATGGTAAAGCAATACCTCGATTCTCAGAACACTGCCAAGTTCTGAGACCTACCCGGGCGGGCGTAAGCCCAACATATTGGAGGACATCTTATGGTTCAAATGAACGATGTGAAGATGGTCTACGGGAACACGGAGGCTGCGGCCCTCAATGGGATCAGTTTTACGATCAACGAGGGCGAGTTCGTGTTTCTGGTCGGGCCGTCCGGCTCCGGCAAGACGACGATCATCAAACTGATCACCGGCGAGCTGAGCCCCACATCCGGACAGATCGCGGTCAACGGCTTTGACATGCAGGGCATCAAGCGCCGCAAGCTGCCGAAGCTGCGCCGGACATTGGGCGTCATTTTTCAGGATTTCCGCCTGATCGACAAAATGACGGTGTATGAAAACGTTGCGTTTGCCATGCGCGTGGTGGGAGCTTCCAACAAGGAGATCCGCCGCCGCGTGCCGCAGGTGCTCGAGCTGGTCGGCCTGGCCGACCGGGAAAAGCGCTTTCCGGCGGAGCTTTCCGGCGGTGAGCAGCAGCGCGTGGCCATCGCCCGCGCGCTCGTGAACAATCCGCGCATGATCATCGCGGACGAGCCGACCGGCAACCTCGACCCGGTGCGCAGTCTGGAGCTGATGCTGCTGCTGGAGAAGATCAACGAGCTCGGCACCACGGTCCTCGTGGTGACGCACGAAAAGGAACTGGTCGACGCTTTTTCCAAGCGCGTCATCTCCATCGACGCCGGAAGAGTCATCAGTGACGGATTGGACGGGTACTACGGATATGAAGCTGAATAGATTCAACTACCTGATGACGCAGGGCGTGAAAAATATCTTCACGCACGGTTTCATGTCCTTCGCGTCGATCACGATCATCATCGCGTGCCTGCTCATCATGGGCAGCTTTTCGCTGCTGACGCTCAACATCGACGCGAACATCGACCGCCTGCAAAATCAAAACGAGGTCATTGCCTACGTCGATGAGACGCTCTCGGAGGACGAGGCCCGGGCCATCGAGCCCCAGGTCACTGCGGTGCCGAATGTCGCCACGGTCGAATTTGTCACGCGCGAGCAGGCCATGCAGACGTTCGAGGCCGAGTATGACTCCGACCTCTTTGACAACATTGACGCCTCGGTCTTTCGTCACCGCTACGTCGTGACGCTCGACGATCTGTCGCTCATGAAGGACACGCAGGCCGCGCTCAAGAATGTCGACGGCATCGCTGATGTGACCGCGCACCTGGATTACGCGGAAAACTTTATTACGTTCCGGAACATTGTGAGCGTTGTCTCCGTCGTTTTGATCGTGATCCTCATCGCGGTGTCCCTGTTTATTATGACCAACACCATCAAGCTGGCCACGTTCGGCCGGCGTGAAGAGATCGCCATCATGAAGATGGTCGGTGCGACGAATGGCTTCATCCGTCTGCCGTTTGTGGTCGAGGGCCTTGTGCTCGGCCTGGTCGGCGGTCTGGTCGCGTTCCTGCTCCAGTGGGGACTTTACAGCCTGATCGTCAGCAAGATCATGTCCACCATGGCGGCCGGTATCATCACGGTGCTCCCGTTTGCATCCGTGGCGCTGCCGCTGCTGCTGGTGTTCCTTGGCGTGGGTGTGCTCGTCGGCGTGTTCGGCGGCCTCACGGCCATTCGCAACTATCTGAAAGTTTAAGGAGGAAATCGAATGAAGATGAACCGCAAAGTCGTTCGATCCGTCATTTGTGTGCTGCTTGCGTTGATTTTTATCGTTTCGCTCATGACGGCGCTGATCCCGATCAATGCCAGCGCGGCGTCGCAGTCGGAGATCAACCAGCTCACGCAGCAGCGTAAGGAGCTGCAGGCCAAGCAGAAGGAGCAGCAGAAGACCATCAACAATCTCCGCTCCAAGAAGGCCAGTGTGGTCGATCAGAAGGCCGCGCTGGATCAGGAAAACGATCTGGCGCAGCAGGAGATCGAGGTCGTCAAGCAGCAAATCACGGCCTATGACCAGCAGATCGAGGACAAGGGCGTTGAGCTCGAGGAAGCCAAGCAGGAAGAAGAGGCCCAGACGGTGCGCTTCCGCGGCTGCGTGCGCCATCTTGAGGAGTACGGCCAGATGTCCTACATCGCCATTCTGCTCGAGGCGACCAGCCTCTCTGACCTCCTTGCCCGCATGGACATGGTCGGCGAGGTCATTGCATACAATAAACAGGTGCAGGCCGACATGACGGCCGCCCGTGAAAAGGTCGAGACCGTCAAGGCCGAGCTTGAGGACGCCCGTACCGAGCTGCAGGATAAGCAGTCCGAGCTGGAGACCAAGCAGGTCGAGCTGCAGCAGAAGGTGTCCGAGGCCAACGCGCTGCTCGCCAGCCTGGAGTCGGATATCAACGCTTATAAGAGCGCCTACGATCAGTACGAGCAGCAGCAGAAGAACGTGCAGTCGCAGATCGACAAACAGGTCGAGGCTCTGCGACGCCAGGAAGAAGCGAACAAGAAAAACGACCCCAGCTATGATGCGGGCAAGGACAACGGCGCCACCGGCTCCATGATGTGGCCGTGCCCGTCCTGCCATACGATCACGTCGGAGTTCGGCTGGCGCTACCACCCGATCTATCACACGCAGAAGTATCACTCCGGTGTGGACATCGGCGCGAGCTATGGCGCGACCATCGTTGCGGCCGACGGCGGCACGGTCATTACGGCCGGCTCTGTGTCCGGTTACGGCAACTGTGTCGTCATCAACCATGGTAACGGCATCACCACGCTCTACGGCCACATGAGTTCCATCGCGGTCTCCTCCGGCCAGAAGGTCTCCAAGGGCCAGACGATCGGCTATGTCGGCTCGACCGGCAACTCCACCGGCCCGCATCTGCACTGGGAGGTCACGGTCAACGGCGTGCGCCAGAACCCGCTCAACTATGCGCGCTGATCGGACATATTTTGACTGAATGAAACTGCCGGGCAGCCGGAAAATGGCTGCCCGGCTCATCTGCTGCATTGGGGCTGCCCGATGCAGGCGGCAAATGGACCCGGAGGGATAGCATGGACGAACACAAGCCACAGGAACAGGCGTCGGAAAAAGTGCCCGCCCGCAGAAAAAGCGGCAGAATGCACGGCTGGAGGGCGAGTATCCTTGCCTGTGTGATCTGTATTCTGGTGACTGCGCTGGTCACGTCGATGATCTTCGTCGGCAAGTTCGGCGGCAGCAGCAACTATAAGCTCGCGCTGAAGTTTGCGCAGGTCAAGCAGGTCGTGGATAAAGACTATATCGGCGACGCGGACGACACGGCGATCAGCGACGCATCATCGAGCGCGATCATCAGCGCCATCGGCGATAAGTGGAGCTATTACATGACGGCCGAGGAATACAAGGCCTATCAGATGTACTCCAACAATGAGTACGCCGGCATCGGCGTGACCATCCAGCTCGACGACAAGACGAAGGGCTTTCGCATCACAGCCGTGACGAGCGACTCGCCCGCGGCGAAGGCCGGCCTCCAGCAGGGGGACATCATCACGGCGATCGACGGTGAGGACATTACGGGCAAGACGCTCTCGGACGTGCAGAGCACCATCCGCGCCAAGCTCAACAAGACGCTCAAGCTCACCATTCAGGACTCCGCCGGCAAGAGCCAGACCGTCACGCTCGACTGTACGGTCATTTACACCGATCCCGTGACGTATAAGCTCATGGATAACGGCGTCGGCTATGTCCAGATCCGCAACTTTGAGACTGGCGGCGGCAGCCGTGCCGTGCAGGCAGTCGATAAGCTGCTGGATCTCGGCGCAAAGTCGCTGGTGTTCGACCTGCGCGATAACCCCGGCGGCCTGCTCTCGGAGCTCATCACGATCCTGGATCACCTGCTGCCGCAGGGCGACCTGTTCGTGAGCGTCGACGGCAACGGAAAAGAGACCGTCACGCAGAGCGACAGCGTCTGCGTCAAAGTGCCGATGGCGGTCGTCGTCAACGGCAATACCTACAGTGCGGCAGAGTTTTTCGCGGCCGCGCTGCAGGAGTATGACTGGGCGACCATCGTCGGCCAGAACACGACTGGCAAGGGCCGCAGCCAGACGACCATCGCGCTTCCGGACGGCAGCGCCGTGCACATCTCGAGCCGGAAGTATCTCACGCCCAACCGCGTGGACCTGTCCGAGCAGGGCGGCCTTGTGCCGGATGTCGTCGTGGCCCCGGCCGCGGACAGTGATGTCGATGCGCAGCTTGAGGCAGCGATCGCTGCGCTGCGCTGAATCAACGGAGATATACTGAAATTTCAATGATATAAGGAGACGGATTATGGCGATCGACAGCAGATATAAGATGAGTCAGGAGCGTCTGGACACGCTCAAGGAAGAACTGCATTACCTCGAGACGACCCGCGAGAAAGAAGTCGCGGAGCTCATCAAGGAGGCGCGCTCGTTCGGCGACCTGTCGGAGAACAGCGAGTATGACGAGGCCAAGACGGAGCAGGGCAAGCTCTACTCCCGCATTGCCGAGATCACGGACCTGATCGAGAACGCCGAGGTCGTGGAGAAGGTCGAGGTCGCGGCGGACGTCGTGACCATCGGCAGCCACGTGCGCGTGCTCGACGTCGACGAGGACGCGGAAGAGGAGTACACCATCGTCGGCTCGCAGGAGGCCAACCCCATGGAGGGCTGCATTTCGGACGACAGCCCGTTCGGCTTCGCGCTCAAGGGCCACAAGGTCGGCGAGACCGTCACGGTAACAGCCCCGGTCGGCGAGCTGCAGTTTAAGATCATCGCCGTCGAAAACGAAGACTGAGGAGTCCATCATGAACGAAGAGAGAAAGAACCAGCAGGCGGCGGCAGAGCCGTCCCTGTCCGAGATCCTTCAGGTGCGCCGCGACAAGCTCAAGGCGCTGCAGGACGCCGGGCGCGACCCCTTTGTGCAGACACGCTTTGAGCGCAGCGCCTATTCGGCGGATATCAAGAACGATTTTGACGCCTATGACGGCAAAACGCTGCAGGCCGCCGGCCGCATCATGTCCAAGCGCGGCATGGGCAAGGCCATCTTCTGCGACATTCAGGACGACCGCGGCCAGATCCAGCTCTACGTCCGCAAGGACGCCGTCACCGAGCAGGAGTTTGCCGATTTCCGCAAGTATGACATTGGCGACATCATCGGCGTGCGCGGCTATGCGTTCAAGACCAAGACCGGGGAGATCTCCATCCACGTGCAGCAGGTCACGCTGCTCAGCAAGTCCCTGCGCCCGCTGCCGGAGAAGTTCCATGGCATGACGAACACGGAGCTGCGCTACCGCCAGCGCTATGTGGATCTCATCATGAACCCTGAGAGCAAGCGCAATTTCCAGATCCGCAGCCGGTTCGTGGCCTATCTGCGCCGCTATTTGGACGGCCTGGGCTTCATGGAGGTCGAGACCCCCGTGCTCAGCCCCATCGCCGGCGGCGCGACGGCGCGCCCGTTCATCACGCACCACAACACGCTTGACATTGATATGTATATGCGCATTGCGACCGAGCTGCACCTCAAGCGCCTGATCGTCGGCGGCATTGAGCGCGTGTATGAGGTCGGCCGCATCTTCCGCAACGAGGGCATGGACACCAAGCACAATCCGGAGTTCACGACCTGTGAGCTCTATCAGGCCTATACCAACCTCGACGGCATGATGGACATCCTCGAGGGCATCCTCTCCGGCGCGGCCAAGGAGATTCTCGGCACGTATCAGCTCCAGTGGCTGGGCCACGACGTGGACCTCACGCCGAGCTGGCGCCGCGTGACCATGGCCGACGCTGTCAAGGACGTCACGGGGGCGGACTTCATGGCCATCCTCGGCGACGCGGACGCGGCAGTCGCCCTCGCCAAGAGCGTGGGCGTGGACATGGAAAACGTCGCCCACACGTGGGGCAACGCGCTCTATGAGACGTTCGACCAGAAGGTCGAGTCCACGCTCATCCAGCCGACATTCATCACCATGTACCCCGTGGAGGTCAGCCCGCTGGCCAAGCGCAGCCCCGAGCAGCCCGCGCTCACCGAGCGCTATGAGATGTTCATCTGCGGCTGCGAGATGGGCAACGCCTTCTCTGAGCTCAACGACCCCATCGACCAGTATCAGCGCTTTAAAGCACAGGCCGAAAAGCGCGCCCACGGCGATGAAGAGGCCAACATGATGGACGAGGACTTCGTCATGGCGCTCGAATACGGCATGCCGCCCACCGGCGGCTTGGGCTTCGGCATTGACCGCTGCGCCATGTTGCTGTGCGGCGCAAGCTCCATCCGCGATGTGATCCTGTTCCCAACCATGAAGCCGCTGGACGCGGACAAGAAGCCGGAAACGGCCGAGGCCAAGCCCGCCGAGACCGTGCCCGCAGCGCCAGCAGCGGAGGAGAAGATCGACTTCTCCAACGTGCAGATCGAGCCGCTGTTTGCCGATTTCGTGGACTTTGACACGTTCAGCAAGTCCGATTTCCGCGCTGTGAAGGTCAAGGCGTGCGAGGCCGTGAAGAAGTCGAAGAAGCTGCTCAAGTTCACGCTCGACGATGGCACGGGTACGGACCGCGTGATTCTCTCCGGCATCCATGCCTATTACGAGCCGGAAGCGCTCGTGGGCAAGACCTGCATCGCCATCACGAACCTCCCGCCGCGGCCCATGATGGGCATCGACTCCTGCGGTATGCTCATCTCCGCCGTGCACCACGAAAACGACGAGGAGAAGCTGCACCTGCTCATGGTCGATCCGCACATCCCGGCCGGCGCAAAGCTGTACTAAAATCCATATGCAAAAGCCCTTTGCGTGCGCATGATCTGCACGCAAAGGGCTTTTTCAATTTTGGGGCTGCGCGCGTTACTGCGCGGGCTGGAAATTCGTCTGATAGATCTTCTCGGCGATCTTTTTCGGTGCGAAGTCCACGATGACGACGCCGTAGGCCGTTCCGGCCTGCCAGTCGTAGTCATAGAGATCGAGGTTGATGCGCTTGGCGTATTCCTTCGGGTGGCCCACTTTTCCGCTGCCGCTCGTGGACGTGAAGTTCAGGAAAAACGTGTTCTCCGCCGCCCGACTGTTGTCCAGACAGGTGTGGATGGCGTCGATTTTGTCATCGGTGTCATAGTTGTAGCGATCCTGCACGCACAGTGTCTCGCGGTCGTTGATCACGGAGTTCGCGGTGGGGTCAGACAAAACGGTGCGGTCGCCCTGATCCGCCCAGCCGAAGTACAGGCCGCAGCGCTCGAAGCCGACTGGAAACTTGTCGTCAAACCGCGTGGCGAGGACGATCTTCCCGCGCACTTCGCCCAGCGTCGGGATCTCGTTTTTCAGATACCAGCGCTCCGGATCCTTGCCGATCGTCTCATACAGGACCTTCTGAATCTCCGCGACATCGTCCTTGCTGTTTTCCGCCTTCATGCACAGGATGACCGTCTCGGTGGGGTGGGCGTCCAGAAACGCGGAAACGTCGCGCAGCACGTCATCGAGTGTGAGCGTTCCGGCAAACGGGGAGTTGGAGGTCTTGCAGCGCGCGATGCTGTGCTTGAGCACCAGCGTCTGCTGGTCGTGCTTCTGTTCGAGCACCAGACGCATATCCAGATAGCGGTAGCCGTAGATCAGCTGCGTGGCAACGCTCGCGTCCTGACATTGAAAAATGTAGCGCATATCCACATACTGCGTGCAGCTGTCGTGCGTACCGGGGATCGACATATTGCTGAGCTTTGTCTCGTCCGGCACGGTTTCCATCCAGTCGGTGCTGGAGATGTTCGCTGCCATGGCCGGCGGCGCGGTGATCCCGGCAAAGACGGAAAGCACCATGCAGACGAGCAGCGCGCAGAGCCAGAAGCGGTGTTTGGTGGCCTTCATAAAGTATTCTCCTCATCATTTTCCTGCCGCACGAGCATACCGTGCGGCGGTCGTGTGCCGCCAGTATAGCACAAAACCCGCGTGTTGGGAACGGGAAATCACATTCCGGGCGCTTGTTCCGGTGCGCGGCGGTAGAAAATGCGCAAATGCTGTGGTATACTAGCGCAGGAATATGTCGCAGAGAGGAGGGGAACGCATGCAGCAGGCGGGCGAGGACAGCCGCCGCGAGAATGCGCGGCCGGAAATGAAAAAACGAAAGATTTCTGGTTTCTACGCTGGATTGTTTTTGCTCACAAGTGTTTTCTCTCTAGCTATGATTGCTTTTGACGTGTGGTTTCTCATAGTGTATATGCAGGAGAATATTGCTAGTCTGCGTGGCTTGAGTCTTGTAGGTCTTATGCTTTTTTTGCGGCAGATTCCGCAAACAACTGTTGCGGCGGGGCGGGTTTTGCGGTATAATCAAACCAATTTGTGCCTGAGTGCGTGAAAGGAAACAGTATTATGGGTAACGACGCCAACGTCAGCAAACGCGACGGCTTTCGCAGCCGCGGCGGCTTCATCATCGCCTGTATCGGCTCGGCCGTCGGCATGGGCAACATCTGGCGCTTTCCGACGCTGGTGTCCAAATGGGGCGGCATGACCTTCCTGCTGCCGTATTTCCTGTTTGTCATTCTCATCGGCTCCACCGGCGTCATCGGGGAGTTTGCGCTCGGCCGCGCAGCCGGCGCGGGGCCGGTCGACGCTTTCGGCATGTGCACCGAGACGCGCTGGGGTAAGCGCCGGCCCGGCGAACTGGTCGGCTATATCCCGGTGCTCGGCTCTCTGGCGCTGGCCATCGGCTACACCTGCGTTATGGGCTGGATCTTCAAGTATACGTTCCTGGCGTTTGACGGCGGCCTGTCCGCCATGGGGCAGGACATGGATGGGATCGTCGCCACCTTCAATGCCACGGCCAGCGCGTGGGGCGCGAATGTCTGGGTCGTCGTCGCGGTCGCGGTGAGCTTTGTCATCATGTCCTTCGGCATCGCCGGCGGCATTGAAAAGGCGAATAAGATCATGATGCCGATCCTGTTTTTGCTGTTTGTGGGCCTCGGTATCTATGTGGCTACGCTGCCCGGCGCGTCGGACGGCTATCGGTATATCTTCACGATCAAGCCCGCGGGCCTGCTCGACCCTTATGTCTGGATCTATGCCTTCGGTCAGGCGTTTTTCTCGCTGTCCGTTGCGGGCAACGGCAGCGTTATCTACGGCTCTTACCTCAGCAAGAGCGAGTGCATCCCGAGCTCGGCGCGCAATGTGGCGCTCTTTGATACGATCGCGGCGCTGCTGGCGGCGTTCGTCATCATTCCCGCCATGGCGGCGGGCGGCGCGCAGCTCGACGCCGGCGGCCCGGGCCTGATGTTCATTTACCTCGTCCACGTCATGAACGGCATGGCGGGCGGACGCATCGTCGCGATGGTGTTTTTCGTCTGCGTGGCCTTCGCGGGCGTCACGTCGATCATCAATCTCTACGAGGCGCCGGTCGCGTCCCTGCAGGAGCGGTTCGGCCTCAAGCGCGTGCCGGCCACGGCGGTGATCCATGTGATCGGCCTCGCCGTTGCGCTGTGCATTCAGGCCATCGTGTCGCAGTGGATGGACGTCGTGTCCATTTACATCTGCCCGCTGGGCGCGCTGCTCGCGGCGGTCATGTTCTTCTGGATCGGCGGGAAAAAGCTCGTGCTCGAGAGCGTCAACCTCGGCGCGCGCAAGCCCATCGGCGGCTGGTACTATCCGCTGTGCAAGTATGTCTACTGCGCGAGCGTGCTCGTGGCGCTCGTCGCCGGCGCGGCGCTCGGCGGCATCGGCTGAAGCGAATATCGAATAAAAATGAGCGGCCCTTCGCATTTGCGAAGGGCCGCTGTGCTTTGCGCGGTTTAGAACATTTTGATGTACGCATCGCGGTCCGGGCCGACGGAGACGTACTTGATGCGGCAGCCGACGGCAGCCTCCAGATAGTGCACGTAGTCGAGCGCCTCCTTCGGAAGGTCGCCGATCGTGCGGCAGCCGGAGATGTCGCAGTGGAAGCCGGGCAGATACTCATAAATGGGCTTTGCCTTGGCCAGCTTCACGCCGATGGGGAAGCGGTCCACGCGCTCACCGTCGATGTCGTAGGCGACGCACACGGGGATCTTGTCCAGATAGGACAGCACGTCGAGCTTTGTCAGCGCGATGCTCGTGCAGCCCTGCATCTTCACGCCGTAGCGGGAGGCGACCACGTCGAACCCGCCCACGCGGCGCGGACGGCCGGTCGCAGCGCCGTATTCGCCGCCGGCGTCGCGCAGCGCAGCGGCCTCGTCGCCGAACATCTCGCAGGTGAACGGGCCCTCGCCCACGCAGGTGGAATAGGCCTTCATAATGCCGATGATCGTGTCGAGCCGGGCTTCCGGGATGCCCGCGCCGATGGGCGCGTAGGCCGCGATCGTCGAAGAGCCGGAGGTGTACGGATAGATGCCGTAGTCAATGTCACGCAGCGCGCCGAGCTGGGCCTCAAAGAGCAGGGACTTGTTGTCCTCAATGGCATCGGTGAGATAATCCGTCGTGTCGCAGACGTAGTCCTTGAACGGCATGGCGTAGGTGTCGAGCCAGTCCATCATCTCGTCGAGGTCGATGGGGTCATGGTGATAGCCGTTGACGATGAAGAGATTCTTCCACTCGAGAATGTCGGTCAGGCGGGCCTTGAGCGCGTCGCGGTCGGCCAGCTCGCCCATGCGCAGCGCCTTTTTCATGTATTTGTCCGAGTAGGCGGGGGAGATGCCACGGCGGGTGGAGCCGAACTTCTTGTCCGCCAGACGGTCCTCTTCCAGGCAGTCAAGCAGCTTGTGGTACGGCATGCAGATGACGGCCTTGTCGCTGATCTTCAGGTGCTCCGGTGTGATGGTGATGCCGCCTTCTCTCAGGCGCGCGACCTCGTGGAACATGTGCTCCGTATCAATGACCATGCCGGGGCCGAGCACGTTCACGGTCTCGTCGCGCAGGATGCCGGACGGCATGAGATTGAGCACAAACTTGCCCTTGTCGTTGATGACGGTGTGGCCGGCGTTGTTGCCGCCCTGATAGCGCACAACGACGTCATACTTCTGGCTGAGCAGGTCGACCATGCGGCCCTTGCCCTCATCGCCCCAGTTGATACCTACGATGGATGTCAGCATTGTTGAGAAACCTCCTGTTTCTTTTACACGTTTACGGATGCGTCGCATCCGAGCAGTGCTGTATATTTGTTCAGGACCGGCGCGACCTGCTCGCGCAGGAACGTTTCGGTCTGGTGTACGGCCATGCCGGTGAAGGCATGGGGGTCAACAAGTTTGTTGAGCTCCGCGCGCGTGAGCCCGAAGATCGGGTCAGCCAGGATGCGCTCGAGCAGGTTGTTGCTGCCGCCATGGAGCTTGACTTCTTTGCCGGCGGCGACGCTGTGCTGCCGGATGGCCTCGTGCAGGGCCTGCCGGTCGCCGCCCTTTTCCTTGACGCAGTACATGAGGATGTTCTCCGTAGCGAGAAACGGCAGCTCGTCGGCCAGATGCTTTTCGGCCATTTTCGGGTACACGGTCAGGCCGCGGATGACGTTGAGGTACAGCGTGAGGATGCCGTCGGTGGCGAGGAATGCTTCCGGGATGCTGATGCGGCGGTTGGCCGAGTCGTCGAGCGTGCGCTCAAACCACTGGGCGCTGGCCGTGACGGCGGCGTTCTGCAGGTCGCAGATGACGTAGCGCGACAGGGAGGCGATGCGCTCGCTGCGCATGGGGTTGCGCTTATAGGCCATGGCCGAGGAGCCGATCTGGCCGCTCTCGAACGGCTCATCCACCTCTTTGAGGTGGGACAGCAGGCGGATGTCGCTGGAAAACTTCGAGGCGCTCTGCGCGATGCCGGACAGCACCTGCAGCACCTGAAAGTCCACCTTGCGCGAATAGGTCTGGCCGCTGACGGGGTACGCGCCGGGAAAGCCCATCTTCTCACAGATCTTCTGCTCGAGCGCGACGACCTTCTGCTCGTCGCCGTCAAACAGGGCGAGGAAGCTCGCGCCCGTGCCGGTCGTGCCCTTGCAGCCGAGGAGCTTGAGATTGCCGAGCTGAAACTCCAACTGCTCGAGATCCATCAGCAGATCCTGCGTCCAGAGCGTGGCGCGCTTGCCGACGGTCGTCGGCTGCGCGGCCTGAAAATGCGTGTAGGCGAGCGTCGGCTCTGCCTTGTGCGCCTCGGCAAAGTCCGCGAGCGCCTGGATGACGTTCACCAGCAGGCTGCGGATCTGCTCGAGCGCTTCGCGCATGAGGATGATATCCGTATTGTCGCCGACGTAGCAGGACGTGGCGCCGAGGTGCAGAATGGGCTTTGCCTCCGGGCAGCACGCGCCATAGGTCAGCACGTGGGCCATGACGTCATGCCGCACCTCGTGCTCGCGCGCCGCAGCGTAGTCATAGTCGATGTCCGTGATGTGCGCGCGCAGCTCGCGGATCTGCTCATCAGTGATCGGCAGACCGAGCTCCTGCTCGCTCTCGGCCAGTGCGACCCAGAGCCTGCGCCAGGTGGAAAATTTGTTGTCGTCGGAGTAAATGTGCTGCATCGTGCGCCCGGCGTAGCGGGTGCACAGGGGATTGACGTAGCGGTCGTGCATGCTTATCCTCTCTCTGCGTGGCGCAGCGCCGCCGAGATCAGGCCCTTGAACAGGGGGTGCGCCTTGTTCGGGCGGCTCTTGAACTCGGGGTGGTACTGAACGCCGATATAAAAGTCGTTTTCGGGGATCTCGACGGTCTCCACGATGTGGCCGTCCGGCGACAGGCCGGAGAGCACGAGCCCCTTTTCCTGCATGAGCGCGCGGTAGTCGTTGTTGAACTCGTACCGGTGGCGGTGGCGCTCGGAGATGTCCAGCGTGCCGTAGCACTCCGCCATTTTCGTGCCGGGCACGATATGGCACGGATACGCGCCGAGGCGCAGCGTGCCGCCCTTGTTGATCTCATCGCTCTGGTCGGGCATGAAGTCGATGACCTTGTGCGTGCTGCCCTCGTCGAACTCGCCGGAGTTGGCGTCGGCGAGGCCGCAGACGGAGCGCGCAAACTCGATGACCGCAATCTGCATACCCAGGCAGATACCGAGATAGGGAATGTTGTGCGTGCGGGCGTAGTGCGCGGCCGCGATCTTGCCCTCAATGCCGCGGTTGCCGAAGCCGCCGGGCACGAGAATGCCGTCGCAGCTGCCGAGCACTTCCTCTACATTATCGCGCGTGATCGTCTCGCTGTCAATCCATTGAATGTCGACACGCGTGCCGTAGACATAGCCGGCGTGGCGCAGCGCCTCTGCGACGGACAGGTACGCGTCGTGCAGCTGCACATATTTGCCCACGAGGCCGATCGTCACGCGGTGCGAGCGGTTGCGGATGCTCTCGAGCATGGCGTCCCACTCGGTCATGTCCGGCGCGGGCGCGTCGATGTGCAGCTCACGGCAGACGATCTCGGAAAAGCGGTTCTTTTCGAGCATGACCGGTGCCTCATACAGCACGGGGATGGTCATGTTTTCGATCACGCAGTCGGGCTTGACGTTGCAGAACAGGGAGATTTTGCGGAAGATGGACTCCTCGAGCGGCTCATCGCAGCGCAGCACGATGATGTCCGGGGAAATGCCCATGCCCTGCAGCTCCTTGACCGAGTGCTGCGTGGGCTTGGTCTTGTGCTCCTCGCTGCCGTGCAGATACGGCACGAGCGTCACGTGGATGTAGAGTGCGTTTTCGCGTCCGACCTCCAGCCCGACCTGACGGATGGCCTCGAGAAACGGCTGGCTCTCAATGTCGCCGGTCGTGCCGCCGACCTCCGTGATAACGACGTCGGCGTTCGTCTTGCTGCCGACACTATAAATAAAGTCCTTGATCTCATTCGTGATGTGCGGAATGACCTGCACCGTCTCGCCGAGGTACTCGCCGCGGCGCTCCTTGTTGAGCACGTTCCAGTACACCTTGCCGGTCGTGAGGTTGGAGTATTTGTTCAGATCCTCGTCGATGAAGCGCTCATAGTGGCCGAGGTCGAGATCGGTCTCCGCGCCGTCCTCGGTAACGTACACCTCGCCGTGCTGATACGGGCTCATGGTGCCGGGGTCGACATTGATATAGGGGTCAAGCTTCTGTGCGGCGACCTTCAGGCCGCGTGCCTTGAGCAGACGGCCGAGCGAAGCCGCCGTGATGCCTTTGCCGAGTCCGGAGACGACGCCGCCGGTCACAAAAATGTACTTGGTCATGGTCCACACTCCTCAATCTTCATAGGTACGAATGATATTTTCTGCAATGGTCCGCCGGCGCATACTGGTGTCCATTGCCTGTTTCTCAATGTATTTGTGTGCCTCCGTCTCCGTCATCTGCAGGTGCTGCACGAGCAGGAGCTTCGCGCGGTTGATGATGCGGATATCGGCGACCTTTGCCTCGAGCTTTTCCGTCTTGTGCTGCATCTGCTCGAGCTGGATGCGCACGGCGGTCAGCAGCCGGATGGTTTGCACGACGAGCGATTCCGGCGCGTCATTCGGCAGCACCAGAACGCCGGACTGTTCGAGCAGGGCGGCGTCCGTGTCCGCGTGTTCCGGTGCGGCCAGCAGCAGCACGGCCATGCAGTGCCGCTTTTTGAGCTGCAGCGCCAGCTCCCGGCCGGAGCTGCCGGCGATGGGCTCTGCGATGAGCACACCGTCGATGCCGCCTGCGTCAAACTGTTCGAGCGCCTGCCGCGCGCTGCCGGCGTGATCGAACGGGACGATGCGCGCCCGTGTGAGCAGGGCGCTGATGCGCTGGGTCTGCGCCTCGGAACTGGAGACCAGGAGCGCGCGCACGGTATGCAGCGACGTGTTCATAGCAGTCACCTCGAATCAGAAGTTGGTGCGGAAAAACAAAAAAGACGCTTCCGATGCCGATAAGGGGCACTTTCCCCCAGGTCATCGTGAAACGTCAGCGTTCTCGAAAAGTTACCATATGAACTTATGCCTGCGGCCGCAAAAAAAGCACGCAGAATTTTGCCAATCAAAATCCATATATATAATACACCACGGCATTTGCACGTGTCAAGGATAAAAAAACGGGGAATTTTGCCGAAAAATCTGTGGAATCCGCCGAAAGAAATTGCGTTTTTCCCGCTTGACATTTTTCCGCAACAGGCGTATATTTTGCTACATTGAAACGGCAATGGCGTCGTGGAGAGCACTAGATCTCCGGACACCAGTGCCGTTTTTTGTTGTTGATACTAATTTGAAATACGGAAAGGGGACCATGCGAGATGGAAAAGATCTCTGACATTTTTGGATCCATGGTATTTAACGATGCCGTCATGCGCGAGCGGCTGCCGAAGGAGACTTACCGGCAGGTGCAGGCGACGATGGAAAATGGCAAGCGTCTTGATGACGACGCCGCGCGCATCGTGGCCAATGCCATGAAGGACTGGGCGATCGAAAAGGGCGCCACGCACTTCACGCACTGGTTCCAGCCGATGACCGGCATCACCGCCGAGAAGCACGACAGCTTCATTTCGCCCTGCGGCGGCGGTCAGGTCATTATGGAGTTTTCCGGCAAGGAGCTCGTCCGCGGCGAGCCGGATGCGTCCAGCTTCCCGTCCGGCGGCCTGCGCGCAACGTTTGAGGCGCGCGGCTACACCGCTTGGGACCCGACGTCCTATGCATTCATTAAAGATAATGTGCTGTGCATTCCGACGGCGTTCTGCTCTTACGGCGGCGAGGCGCTCGATAAAAAGACGCCGCTGCTGCGCAGCGCCGAGGCGCTCAACCGTCAGGCCCTGCGTGTGATCCACCTGTTCGGCAACGAGGACGTGACCGCCGTGCGCACGACCGTCGGCCCCGAGCAGGAGTACTTCCTGGTCGACAAATCCGTGTATGACAAGCGCAAGGACCTGATCTATACCGGCCGCACGCTCTTCGGCGCCAAGCCGCCGAAAGGCCAGGAGCTGGACGATCATTACTTCGGCAGCATCAAGCCGCGCGTTGCGGCGTTCATGAAGGATCTAGACGAGGAGCTCTGGAAGCTCGGCGTGTACGCCAAGACGGAGCACAATGAAGTGGCGCCCGCGCAGCACGAGCTTGCGCCGGTGTTCACGACCGGCAACATCGCTGCCGACCAGAACCAGCTGACGATGGAGATCATGCAGAAGGTGGCCGCGCGCCACGGCATGGTCTGCCTGCTGCACGAAAAGCCGTTTGCCGGCGTCAACGGTTCCGGCAAGCACAACAACTGGTCCCTAACCACCGACACCGGCATGAACCTGCTCGAGCCCGGCGAGACGCCGGCCGAGAACGCACAGTTTTTGCTCTTCCTGTGCGCGGTGATCCAGGCGGTGGATGATTATCAGGATATGCTGCGCATCAGCGTGGCGTCGGCCGCGAACGACCACCGTCTCGGCGCGAACGAAGCGCCCCCGGCCGTCGTGTCGATGTACGTCGGCGACGAGATCGAGAGCATTCTCGACGCCATCGTCAACGAGACGCCCTATGCCGGACAGGAAAAGGAGCTGCTGAAGATCGGCGTGCATGCGCTGCCGCGTTTCCCCAAGGATACGACCGACCGCAACCGCACCTCTCCGTTTGCGTTCACCGGCAACAAGTTCGAGTTCCGTATGCCCGGTTCCTCGGCCTCCATTTCCGGCATCAACGTCGTGCTCAACACGGCGGTCGCCGAGAGCCTCGAGCAGTTTGCTGACGCGCTCGAGGGCAGCAAGGACTTCGAGGCCGACCTGCAGGCACTCATCCGCAGCGTGCTCATCAAGCACAAGCGCATCCTCTTCAACGGCAACGGCTATGACGACGCCTGGCTGGCGGAGGCTGAGCGCCGCGGTCTGCTGAACCTGCGCACGACGCCGGAAGCGCTGCCGTATTACCTCGCCGACAAGAACGTGGCGCTGTTCACCAAACACCGTGTCTATACCCGCACCGAGATGGAGGCCCGCTACGAGATCCACCTCGAAAACTACAGCAAGGTGCTCAACATCGAGGCGCTGACGATGCTCGAGATGGCGCGGCGCGACATCATGCCCGCCGTCAGCAGCTATCTGCGCGAGCTGTCCGAGACCGCTGCGGCGATCCACGCCGTGTCCGTCACGGCCGACTGCTCGTATGAGGAGAGCATCATCCCTGAAATGTCCGCGCTGTTGGGCGATGCCTGCCGCAAGGTCCGCCGCCTGGATGAGGCGCTCATGGGCGCCAAGACCGTCGAGGGCAGTCAGGCGCTGGCCAACTACTACCGCGACAAGGTCTTCTCCGCCATGGCGGAGCTGCGCATCACGATCGACCAGCTCGAGACCATGACGCCGTCCGACAAGTGGCCGGTCCCGTCCTATGGCGACCTGCTGTTCAGCGTGCGGTAAAAAACGCTTACTCTTTCTTTTTTCTCTCTTCTTTCATTTTCATACTTCTGTCAAAAGCATTGACGGAGAAAAGTAGCACGGGCGATCATTTCCAGCGAGTGCGGGACGGTGCGAGCCGCATAATAGAGCCTGTGTGAAGAACACTCCCGAGCTGCAACCTGAACGGGCGAGAGCCTCAGTAGGTGCGCCGTCAAAGCCGGACGTTATCCCGGTGCGGTTTGTTAGAACCCGTGAGAAGTAAAATAGGTGGCACCACGATACGCAGCTACTCGTCCTATTGTCGGATGGTAGCTGCGTATTTTTTGATGCATTCAGGAGGAAAAAATCATGTGTTCCATCATCGGTTATCTCGGCTCGTCCATCTCCGCGCAGGATCTGCGCGCCGGCTTTGACAAGACCATTTCCCGCGGCCCGGACGATACGCGCATGCTGCATATCGGCGCGGCGACGCTCGGCTTCCACCGCCTGGCCATTATGGGCCTGCACCCGGAGGGGATGCAGCCGTTCACGCGCGACGGCAGCGCGCTCGTGTGCAACGGCGAGATCTACGGCTTCCGGCCCATCCGCGAGCGGCTCATCGCCGAGGGCGAGATGTTCGAGAGCGAGTCCGACTGTGAGATCCTGCTCCCGCTCTACGAGCGCGAGGGGCTGGATATGTTCCGCGGACTGGATGCGGAGTTTGCCATGGTCATCTATGATGCCAGGCGCGGCGGCCTCGTCGCGGCGCGCGACCCCATCGGCATCCGCCCGCTGTACTACGGCTATGACGCCGAGGGCGCGATCGTCTTTGCCAGCGAGGCGAAAAACCTCGTCGGCCTCGTGCACGATGTGATGCCGTTTCCTCCCGGACACTATTATGCCGACGGCAAGTTCACCTGCTACCGCGACATGACGCAGGTGGATGCCGTCTGCGAGGACGATCTGGAGACCGTCTGCACCCACATCCGTGAAAAGCTCATCGCCGGCGTGGAAAAGCGGCTGGATGCCGACGCGCCGCTCGGCTTTCTGCTCTCCGGCGGTCTGGACAGCAGCCTCGTGTGCGCCATCTCGGCAAAGCTGCTCAAAAAGCCCATCCGCACGTTCGCCATCGGCATGCGCAGCGACGCCATCGACCTGAAGTACGCCCGCGAGGTGGCAGAGTATCTGCACGCCGACCACACCGAGGTCATCATCACGCCCGAGGACGTCATTCAGGCGCTGCCGGAGGTCGTGGCGCTGCTCGGCACGTATGATATCACGACCATCCGCGCGAGCATCGGCATGTACCTCGTCTGCAAGGCCATCCACGAGCAGACCGACCTGCGCGTGCTGCTCACGGGCGAGATCTCCGATGAGCTCTTCGGCTATAAGTACACCGACTTCGCGCCCAGCCCGGAGGCGTTTCAGGAGGAATCCGCCAAGCGTATCCGCGAGCTGCATATGTACGATGTCCTGCGCGCCGACCGCTGCATCTCCGTCAACAGTCTCGAGGCCCGCGTGCCGTTCGGCGATCTGGACTTCGTACAGTATGTCATGTCCATCGACCCGGCCAAGAAGTGCAACGTCTACGGCAAGGGCAAGTATCTGCTGCGCCACGCCTTTGAGGGCGACTGGCTGCCGCACGATATCCTCATGCGCGAGAAGGCGGCCTTCAGCGACGCGGTCGGCCACTCCATGGTCGACGATCTCAAGGCGTATGCCGAGCAGAAGTACACGGACGAGGAATTTGAGACCCTGCGCCGGAAGTACGACTTTGCGCAGCCGTTCACCAAGGAATCGCTGCTCTACCGTGAACTGTTTGAGCAGTATTACCCCGGTCAGGCGCACATGATCGTCGATTTCTGGATGCCGAACAAATCGTGGGACGGCTGCGACGTGGACGACCCGTCCGCGCGCGTGCTCGCAAACTACGGCGACAGCGGAAAGTGAGGAGCATATGGACGACACTGCGCTGCGCATCCGCACCGCGCGCTTGAGCGACGCGCCCGCGCTGCTGAAAATTTACGCGCCGTATGTGGAAAAGACGGCCATTACGTTCGAGTGCACCGTGCCGGATATCGATGAATTTGCCGCGCGCCTGCGCGCCACGCTCCGCCGCTATCCGTACCTGGTCGCGGAGCGCGGCGGCGAGATCGTCGGCTATGCCTACGCCGGGGCGTTCGGCAGCCGCGCCGCCTATGACTGGGCGGTGGAGATGAGCATCTACCTGCGCGAGGATCAGCGGCATCAGGGCACGGGCAAGCGGCTGTACGCCGCGCTCGAGGCGGTGCTGCGCGCGCAGAACATTCAGAATCTCTATGCCTGCATCGGTTGCCCGGATGGGGCGGACGACGCGCACCTGACGCGAAACAGCGCGCAGTTTCATGCGCATCTCGGCTATCGGCTCGTCGGGGAGTTTCCGCGCTGCGGGTATAAATTCGGCACCTGGTACTCCATGGTCTGGATGGAAAAGTGCATCGGCGCGCACGAGGCGCAGCCTGCGCCCGTGCGCCCGTTCCCGGAGTTCAGCCCGGCGGAGCTGGAAGCCATTTTGGACCGTGCATAAAGCCGCGGGCCGTTTCCGATCTGGAAACGGCCCGTGCTTTTTTTTATCGCTTTTGCAGCAGTTCATACGCGCCCAGCAGCATCTGCGCCGCCTCGGCGCGCGTGAGGGACGCCGCACAGTCGCTGCCGGCCGGATACACGCCGCAGGATGTCAGACTTGACACGGCGGCGCACGCCCAGTCGGGAATATAGTCGCCATCGAGCGCGGCGGCGGGGGAGGGGTCGAGGAAGTTGCTGAGCATGACGGCAGCCTCGGCTGCCGTGATGCCGCGCTGTGCATCGAACACGATCGCCGTACCGTCGGAGTAGCCGGTGATGTCGCCGTTCATGACCGCGGTCGCAACGTAGGTCTTGGCCCAGGCGGGGATCTGCTCGTCGTCGCCGAAACCGGTCGAGAGCACGCCCTGCAGCATCGAAGTGCCGGTCAGGTGCGTGCACATGGCCAGAAATTCATCGCGCGGCATGGGGCTGTCGGGGTCGAAGAGATACTGCCCGCCGACCTGCCGGCCGACGCACAGCCCCTGCTCGGCGAGCATGACGGCGGCGTATTCCTCCGGGCGGCCGGCCATGTCGCTGTAGGTGACGGCCGGCTTCTGCTTCTTGATGGAGATGATAACGGTTGCCTCCTGCGATTCGTTGCCGCTGCTGTCGGCGGCGCGGAAGCCGAAGTAGTCTCGCCCGCGCTTGCCGTCGGCGGGGGTATAGACGAACGTGCCGCTGTCGGTGAGCGTTACCGTGCCCTTGATGGGCTCGGTCGTGATGCGGAAGGTGAGCGGGCTGCCGTCGGGCGCGTTTGCGCTCAGTGTGCCGCCGATGGACGTGCCGTGGAATGTGGTCAGCTCCAGATTTTCGGCCACGGGCGCGGTGTCGGCCGCGGCCTGCTCGGCAAAGCCGGCCGGGACGAGCGCCGCACAGAGCGCCAGCGCGCACACGGCCGCAAGAATTTTCTGCTTCATAATGCAAAACCTCCGTGCAAATGTAGGCTGCTCCTAGTTTGCACGGAGGTGGTGGAAATATGCGTTTTGGCCTTATTCGGTCCGCAGGGCGACGACCGGGTCTTTTTTCGCTGCCATGCCCGACGGGATGAGGCCCGCGATGAACGTCAGCGCCATGCTGATGAGGATCAGCAAGATCGCGCCGAGCACCGGCAAAATGGCGCTCAGGGTCGGCAGGCCGGTCAGATGGTGCACGATGAGGTTGATGGGGATCAGCAAAATCAGCGTACACAGGATGCCCATCACGCCGGCTGTGAAGCCCTCGATGAGCGTCTCGGCGTTGAACACGCGCGAAATGTCCTGCTTGCTCGCGCCGATGGAGCGAAGGATGCCGATCTCCTTCGTGCGCTCGAGCACGGAGATATAGGTGATGATGCCGATCATGATCGACGACACGACGAGCGAGATGGCCACGAAGCCGATGAGCACGTAGCTGATGGCGTTGATGATCGTCGTGATGCTGCTCATGAGCAGGCCGACATAGTCGGTGTAGCTGATCTGATCGTCCCCGGCGGCGTCGGCGTTGTAGTCGTCGATGCACGCGGAGATCTGATCCTTGTTCTCAAAGCTCGAGGCGTAGATGTTGATGGCGCTGGGGGAGTCCTTATCGACGTAGCCGAGCTTTTTCAGGTTGTTGTTGTAGGTCGAACCGCTGGCCGACGAGGCGACGTAGTTGTCGTACACATCCGCATACTGGCTGCTGCTGATGCCTTTGGCGCTGATGGCGGAGATGACTTCCTGCGAGGTCATGCCGCTGTAGGCCTTGACGGTCTCCTGCTGCATCTGCATGGAGAGGATCGCGCGCATATACGGCCGGAAGAAGCGGATAAACGTCTCGTCGTCCATGGCGTCGATCATTTCCTTCATCTGCTGCGCCGTTTTGCCGCTGGCCTCAAAGACGCCGTTGTCGGCCATCTCTTTGGCGTCGTCGCGGGTGAAGGTCTCCATGGTCTGCGTGAGTGCGGCGTTGAGCGTTGCGTCATCCGGCGTGGTCATGCACTTGCGGTAGACGGTCGCGCGGTCGTCCACGCTCAGCTTGTTGAGATAGGCCTGCGCGGCGGCAACTTTCTGGTCGGTCGTGGCGGTTGCGGCGTTCGGGAACGCAGAGCCGGTGAACACGTCCACGTCCGGGTTTGCCAGCTGCTTCTGGATGATCTCAGTGCTGTCGGCCTGCTCGATGGCGTAGTCCGTCAGGGCGGAGGTGTAGCCGATGGAACCATAGGTGCTGCTGGTCACGCTGCCCTTGGCCGGGCGCACGATGCCGACGATCTTGAGCTGCACGCCCACGGAATCGTTGTTGTAGAGCTGGTGCAGTCCGTCTGCCGTCTGGCTGATGTCCGTGTAGCCGGAGCCGCTGGCCACATAGCCCTCCGACGGGAGGATGAGCTTGAAGCTGCGGCCGCACAGATCTTCATAGCTCCAGCTGCTTTGCGTCGTGTCGATCTGCTTTTTGTTCATGGACTGCATCATGGCGTTGCTGATGTCGTCCATGCTCTCGAGCCCGAGGGCGTAGAGCGTCAGGTCGGAAATTTCATTGTTTTTGTCCACAACGAGCACGACCTCGTTGTAATTTTGCGGCCAGGAGCCATAGATTACGTCGTACTGGTTTTGCGTCGAGGCGCTCACGAGCGCGCCGTCCTCGCCGGACAGCAGCTCCTGCCAGACGTTGAAGCCGGAGTAGAAGCCGCCCATGGAGTCAAAGTAGGACGAGTAGTCGCCGCCGTACATGGACTTCATGACGTTTTGCAGCAGCTCGGTCGTGTCGGCCTTGATGACGGTGCCGTTGGGATCCTCGGTATAGACGGCGAAGCCCATGTCATACGTGTACTGGATGCCGCTGATATAGTCGTGGATCTTGTTGTCGGGGTTTTCGAGATATTTCTTGAACTCCGGCAGGTTGTTCGACTGGCCGGTCGCGCTGCTGACCATGGAGTTGAGCATGCTGTACATGACCGTGTTGGCGTAGACCTTATCGAGGTCGTGCGCATCCGCACTGTCATCCTTTGCGCCCGACATGGCCGAGAGCATCCCGGACATGTCCACGGGGTTTGCCTCGATCGTCAGCGGGTAGGACGAGAGCGTCTGCTCCTGCACGGTGTCGATGTAGGACTGAAAGCCGTGCGAGAGCGACAAAATGAGCGCGATGCCGATGATGCCGATCGAGCCGGCGAATGCGGTGAGCAGGGTGCGGGCCTTTTTCGTCATAAGGTTGTGCAGCGACAGGCTCATGGCCGTTGCAAAGCTCATGGACGTGTGCTCCTTGACCTTGACCGTCACGGGTGCGGACGTCTCGGACTCCGTGCAGGGGTTATCGTCGCCGACGATCTTGCCGTCGAGCAGGCGCACGGTGCGCGTGGCGTATTTCGATGCCAGCTCCGGGTTGTGCGTGACCATGATGATGAGCTTATCTTTTGCGATCTCCTGCAGCAGATTCATGATCTGCACGCTCGTCTCGCTGTCGAGCGCGCCGGTCGGTTCGTCGGCGAGCAGAATATCGGGGTTGTTGACGATGGCGCGCGCGATGGCCACGCGCTGCATCTGGCCGCCGGACATCTGGTTCGGCGCTTTGTCGAGCTGGTCGCCCAGACCGACCTTTTCCAGCGCCTCGACGGCGCGCGCGCGCCGCTCCTCACCGGAGACGCCCGAGAGCGTCAGCGCGAGCTCAACGTTGGCCAGCACGCTCTGGTGCGGGATGAGGTTGTAGCTCTGAAAGACAAAGCCGATGGAGTGGTTGCGGTAGGTGTCCCAGTCGCGGTCGTCGTACTCCTTTGTGGAGCGGCCGTTGATAATGAGGTCGCCGGAGGTGTAGCGGTCCAGGCCGCCGATGATGTTCAGCAGCGTGGTCTTGCCGCAGCCGGACTGGCCCAGGATCGCAACGAACTCGTTTTCACGAAAGGCAATGTTGATGCCCTTGAGAGCTTCGACCTGCGTCGTGCCGGCCTCGTAGACTTTGGTGATGTTTTTCAGTTCCAGCATGGGTGGGATGCTCCTTTATATGGATGCCGCGCGGCGGCGCAGCCTTAGATACTAATTAAAAAAGTATTAGGACATAATGATAAGCGCCGCACGGGCATCCGTCAAGCGCCGGCGCGCCGGTTTTGCAGAATTTTAACTATTTATTCACAAACAAACCCGATACAATTTCCCTGCGTCTGCTGTTGAAACATGGGGGAATGTCTGCTATAATATTTGCCTGCCCGGATAAGGGGCCTGAACATGATAAATGGAGAGCTTGGAATATGAAAATTGTGATCGTGGGCGCTGGCCGCGTGGGCTATGCCATTGCGGAGCAGCTCCTGACAGAAGGGCATGACATCACCGTCGTCGAGAGTGACCCGGAGCGCGCTGCCTATATCTCCTCCACGCTGGATGTGATCGTGGTCGAGGGCCGCGCGAATGTGGATCAGCTGCGCATTGCCAACGTTGCGGATGCCGACCTGCTCATCGCCGCGACGACCTCGGACGAGACGAACCTCATCAGCTGCATGGTCGGGCGCAAGCTCGGCGCTACGCATACGATCGCGCGCGTGCGCGACGAGGAGTATTATCAGGACGTGGCGCTGCTGCAGGACGAGCTGGGGCTGAGCCTGTCCATCAACCCCGAGCGCACCTCCGCCAAGGAGATCTCGCGCACGCTGCGTTTCCCGGCCGCCACGAAGGTCGAGCCGTTTGCCAACGGTCTTGTGGAGCTCGTGGAGTTCAAGCTGCGCGAGGGCAGCAAGCTCGACGGTCTGCGCCTGAACGATTTCCGCGGTCGCTACAGCGACGGCATCCTCATCTGCGCCGTGGAGCGCGATGGCAGCGTTACGATCCCGAACGGCGACTTTGTGCTCGCCGCCGGCGACTATGTCACCGTGGTCGGCGCGCCGCACGAGCTGCATGAGCTGTTTCGCAAGATCGGTGAGTTCCGCCACGAGGCCGAGAGCGTCATCATCATCGGCGGCGGCCGCATTGCCGAGCGGCTGGCGCTGGAGCTGGCGCGTATGCACATCCACTCGACGATCATCGAGCGCGACCCGGCCCGCTGCCGCGTCATGAAAACGCTCCTGCCGGAGGCGACCATCATCTGCGCCGACGGCACGAAGCCGGACGTTCTGCACGAGGAGGGCCTGACGGAGGCGGACGCGCTCGTCACGCTCACGGAGTCGGACGAGACGAACCTCATCATCTCCTCGTTTGCCCACCATGAGAACGTGCCGAAGATCGTCACCAAGGTGGATGAGGATAACTTCATCCAGCTCGCGGAATCGTATGGTCTGACGACGATCATCCAGCCGGCGGACGTGACGGCCGGCCGCATCGTGGAGTACGTCCGCTGGATGCAGAACTCCGCGCACAGCAGCGGCGTGGAGACGCTGCGCATGGTGGCCGACGGGCAGGCCGAGGCGCTGGAATTCATCGTGCGCGCTGAGAGCCAGTTTCTCGATGTGCCGCTCAAGACGCTCAAGCTCAAGGACTCCGTGCTCGTCGCCTCGATCATCCGCCGCGGCAAGTGCCGCGTCCCGTCCGGCAACGACGCCATCGAGCTCGGCGACCGCGTGGTCGTCGTCACTACCAACCATGGTATGCACGAGCTGAAGGACATTCTGAAATAATTGCAGAGAAAACAGCCGCCGCTCCCCATTGGGGAGCGGCGGCTTTGTCATATCGTGTTTTATTCCGGGCGGCGGAAGATGACGACCTGCGCCGGTGTGTCCGGCGTGAGCGTCATACGGTTGGTGTCGTAGCGCTGGACATTTGCGCCGTTGCCCTCGAAGATGCCGGTGAAGTCCTCCGGCGCGCGCAGGCGGTGGTTGCTGTGGCCGGGCGTCTGAAAGTGCATCGGGATGATGACGCGCGGCTGCAGCTGCTCGCAGAGGTAGTAGGCGGTGTCCGGCTCGATCGTGTAAATACCGCCGACGGGGATCATCATCGCGTCGAGTCCCTGCAGCTGCTGCATCTGCTCGGGCGTGGGCTTCGCGCCTAGATCGCCCAGATGCGCCACGCGCATGCCCTCGGCGGCGAAGATGCGCACGGTGTTCATGCCGCGCAGACGGCCGCGCATGATGTCGTGGTACGTTTCCAGCTCCGTGACGGCAAACGGGTTCGCCTTGCCGGTGCTGCGCAGCGTGACGCCCTCGCGGAAGTTGTGGTCGCGGTCCTCGTGGCTGATATAGACGGCGTCCGCCGTCAGCCGCACGTGGGGATAGGCCGTGCCGACGCTGGTGTCCTGAAACGGGTCGATGACGGCGCTGTAGCCGCCGGAGACCAGCTCAAAGCAGGAGTGGCCATGCCAGATGATGTCCATAAGATGCACCTCGATCATCAAATTTTTTCTTTATTTTACTTCCGCACCCTGTGGTTGTCAATCTCCGCGTTGGAAGATGCGGGCCTTGTTTCCCGGGGGAAAATGTGTTAAAATCAGACGCTATGAATACTACCATGACTTTTGAACAACGCTATGTGCAGGCGCGCAGACGCTTCATCGAGGCGGACTTCGCAAACCTGAACGATATGCAGAGAAAAGCGGTCCTGGCTACGGAAGGCCCACTGCTGCTGCTGGCCGGTGCCGGCAGCGGTAAAACTACGGTGCTCATCCACCGGATCGCAAATCTCATCCAGTACGGCCGCGGGTCGGACACCGACGAGGTGCCGGACACGGCGACAGAGGCGGACCTCGCGCTGCTCGAGCGCACGGATCTGACGCCGGACGAGCGCCGACGCGCGCAGCGGGCGGCGGCGCTCGAGCCGGTCGAGCCGTGGCGCATCATCGCCATCACGTTCACGAACAAGGCGGCCGACGAACTCAAGGACCGTATCGAGCGCATGCTCGGCCCCGAGGCCGCGGCGGACATCTGGGCCTCGACGTTCCACTCCGCGTGCGTGCGCATCCTGCGGCGGGACGCCGACAAGCTCGGCTATCCCAACAGCTTCACGATCTATGACACGTCGGACAGTCAGGCGGTCGTCAAGCGCATTCTCAAGGAGATGAATCTCGACGAGAAGGCGTTTCCGTACCGCGCCGTGCTCACGGAGATCAGCCGCGCCAAGGATTCCGGCATCACGCCTGAGCAGTATCTGGCGCGCGCGCAGGCGACGCACAACCCGCGCAGCATCCGCATCGGCGAGGTGTACCAGACCTACTGGCAGCGCCTGTTTTCCGCCGGGGCGATGGATTTTGACGACCTGATCTACAACACCGTCCGCCTGCTCGACGAGCACGAGGACGTGCGCGAGCACTGGCAGCGCCGCTTCCGCTACGTGCTCATCGACGAGTATCAGGACACGAATAACCTTCAGTACCAGCTCGCGGCCCTGCTGGCCGACGGCTGGGGCAATATCTGCGTCGTCGGCGACGATGACCAGAGCATCTACAAGTTCCGCGGCGCGACGATCGAGAACATTCTCAACTTTGAAAAGCAGTACAAGAATGCCCGCACCATCCGCCTCGAGCAGAACTACCGCAGCACCGGCCGCATCCTGGACGCGGCCAACCACGTCATCGCCAACAACACCGGCCGCAAGGGCAAAACGCTCTGGACGAAGGCCGAAGCCGGCGACCCGCTCACGCTCTACTGCGCCACAAATGAGAACGACGAGGCGCGCTATGTCGCCACGAAGATCATGGACGACTTTGGCCACGGCATGAACTTCCGCGACCACGCCGTGCTCTACCGCATGAACGCGCAGAGCAACCAGCTCGAATATGCCTTCAAGCGCAACGGCATCCCGTACCGCATCATCGGCGGCACGCGCTTTTTCGACCGCGCGGAGGTCAAGGACATGCTGGCCTACCTGTGCGTCATCCAGACGCCGGGCGACGACCTGCGTCTGACGCGCATCATCAACACCCCGGCCCGCGGCATCGGCGCGCGCACGGTCGAAACGGCCGCGCAGCTCGCACATGAGCAGCAGACGAGCCTCTTTGAAGTCATCCGCCACGCGGACGCCTATCCCGAGCTGCAGCGCAGCCAGATGCGCCTGCGCCAGTTTGCCATCCTGATCGAGGAGCTGCAGGCCGCGGCCCAAACCATGCCGCCGGACGAACTCTACGACCTCGTCGTGGAGCGCAGCGGCTATGTCCGCGCGCTCGAGGAAAAGAACACGGCGGAGGACGCTGCGCGCATCGAGAACGTGCAGGAGCTCAAGTCGAACATCATTGCCTTCGCCAAGGAGGCCGATAACCCCACGCTCGCGGGCTTCCTCGACGAGGTCGCGCTCTATACCGACCTCGATAACTACGACCAGTCCATGGACTGCGTCACGCTCATGACCATGCACGCGGCCAAGGGCCTGGAGTTCCCGACGGTGTTCATCGTCGGCTGCGAGGAGGGCATTTTCCCCGGCCTGCGCTGCATCGGCGAGCCGGACGAAATGGAGGAGGAGCGCCGGCTGTGCTACGTCGCGCTCACCCGCGCGCGCGAGCACCTCATCCTCACGTGCGCCCGCCAGCGTATGCTCTTTGGCCGCACGACGGCCAACCGCGTCTCTCGTTTCGTCGAGGAGATCCCGGAGGAAGATATTCAGAAACTCAACGTCCCGCGCGGCTACGGCTATTCCGAGCCCAGCCGCGACCAGCAGCAGTACCCGCCGCGCCAGAGCGCGCCACGTGCCTATACGGTCTCCGCGCCGGAGCCGCGGCGCAAACCGCCTGTGCGGCCCGCGCCGCCCGCGGCAAAGCCGGCGGGCAAGGCGGCTCCGGCCTTCGCCGTCGGCGACCGGGTCACGCACCGCGCGTTTGGCTCCGGTGTCGTCTCGAAGATCCAGCCTATGGGCGGCGATGCGCTGCTCGAGGTGGAATTTGAGACCGCCGGCACCAAGCGCCTCATGATGCGCGCGGCCGGACAATTCATGAAAAAGGAACCCTGATCTCTATGCCTGACCCCGGCACAAGCCATGCTTATACCCGTCTCGGCCGCTTCGCCCTGATCGTGACGACGCTCCTCTGGGGCAGTTCGTTCACGATCATGAAGGACGCACTTGCCACCGTCCCCGCGCTGTGGCTGCTGGCCATCCGCTTTTCCGGTGCGGCCATGCTCATGGCGCTCATCGGTATCCGGAGCCTGCGCCGGCTCGATCGCGGCTATCTCACCGGTGGGGCGTGCATGGGCGTGTGCCTGTACCTGGCCTACACCATTCAGACGTATGGCCTCGTGCACACCACGCCGGGGAAAAGCGCCTTTCTCGCGGCGACGTACTGCGTGTTCGTGCCGTTTTTCTGGTGGCTGATCCATAAGCGGCGGCCGGACCGGTACAACCTCGCGGCGGCGCTTTTGTGCCTGTGCGGCATGGGGCTCGTGTCCCTGCAGAGCGACCTGCGCATCGGCCGCGGCGAGGGGCTGACGATCCTCAGCGGCGTGTTTTACGCGCTGCACATCATCGCCACCGCCAGTGCGGCCAGAGGGCGCGGCCCGGTGTTGCTCTCGTTCGTGCAGTTTGCTGTGGCAGCCGTGCTCAGCTGGGTCACGGCGCCGTTTTCCGCACCCGCACCGGCGGAGATCCCGGCGGATATGTGGCTGCGTCTTGGCTACCTGTGCGTCATGTGCACCGGCCTGTGCTTCCTGCTCCAGACATTCGGGCAGAAGTACACCCCGCCCACGATGGCGGCGCTGCTGCTCACGCTCGAGAGCGTGTTCGGCACGCTGTTTTCCGTTGCGTTCTATCACGAGCATCTGGAGCCGCGCGTGATTGTCGGCTTCGCGCTGATCCTCGTTGCCATCGTCCTCTCGGAGACAAAGCAGAAGTTCCTGCGCCGCAGGACGGCATGAAAAAAATCCGCCGGAACCATCCGGCGGATTTTTTCAGCCCAGAAGTGCTTGCAGCTGCGCGATGTCGGCGGCGAACTGCTGCGCACCGGCGCGCTCGAGCACGTCCCGGTCACGAAAGCCCCACAGCACGCTGATGCACGGCAGATTTGCCGCGCGCGCCGTGGCAATATCGACCTCGGAATCGCCGACAAAGACCGTCTTGTCAGGGTCGGCACCGAGCTGTTCCATGGCGGCCAGCAGCATGTCCGGCGCCGGCTTGCGCCGGATGGCTGCCGTCTCGCCGACAGCGATCTGGACTGCGTCGGCGAAGAAATCCGTACGCAGTGTCCGCACGGCCTCGTCCGGCTTGTTGGACACGATGGCGAGCTTGCGCCCCTGCGTGTGCAGCGTGCGCAGCAGCGCGGCGATGCCGGGGTAGGGGGCGGTCTCAATGCGGCAGTGGGCGGCATAGTCGGCGTTGTATTCCGCCAGCAGCGTCTCGAACAGCGCGCTGTCCGTGCCCGACGGGACGGACAACTCCATCAGCCGCCGCGCCCCGTTGCCGAGCGCGGTGCGCATCTGCTGCCGCGTGCGCTCCGGCAGACCGTGGCGGGTGAGCGTGCGGTTCATGGCGGCGGTCAGGTCGCCGAGCGTGTCGAGCAGCGTGCCGTCGAGGTCAAAAAGTACGGATGTGTAGTGCATAGACGTATCTCCTTTGTTCTGGCACACTTATAACGCATTTTGCGCGCGGTGTCAACCAAAAAACAAGTTGACATCCGCTGCCGAATATGCTACTATAATGCAGCGCGCTGGCCGCGCGTCCATATGGAAAGTGGAATTCGGCTTGGAGAAGTACCCAAGTGGCCGAAGGGGCTCCCCTGCTAAGGGAGTAGGCTGTGATAAGCGGCGCGAGGGTTCAAATCCCTCCTTCTCCGCCAAAAACAAGACGCCGGTCATCGGCGTCTTGTTTCTCTATCTGCATATCTGGAGAGTTACCGAAGCGGTCATAACGGGGCGGTCTTGAAAACCGTTAGGCGGCAACGCCACAGGGGTTCGAATCCCTTACTCTCCGCCATGAGTCCACCGTAATTTTGGATCACGGTGGACTTTTTCCATGCCTGAAAACCGCTTGAAATCAGGCATTTCGGCTATTTTGGTACATAAGCGCCCCCCGCTACAGAGCAATTCTGCGGCGGGAATTCGTACAGCCGAAACGGAACTGAATTTTGATCATCTGCTCGAGTTCACGGTTTTTTGTCTGGCCCTCGTATTCCGCGATGTAGCCGAGCTTGTCCAATAGCGCCTGGTCGACGCGCAAATGTGTACCGGCTCACGTTGTCTTTCATTTTGTCGTCCCTCCGTGACGAAGTATTGGCGAAATTCTAGCGTCATATGGTTGCAAAATGCAGAAATGACGCATATTTGACGCATAACGGTAAGCGCGAATGAGCGTTCTATACAGAACCGCACTTTGTATGCGTGCGCCTTTCCGTTAGAACGCAGATTTTTCCGGTACGCCTTGTAATCCGGCGATCGTGTGCGCTATAATCGACACACTATGAGGGCTTGCCTGTCGAATACACAGACCACTACAAGTGCCCATGAAAGGAGAAATCATTATGAATCCCAGACTTTCCACCAAAATCCTGCGTCCCGACTTTCAGGGCGAGTTTACGGCAAGCATTCTTGCGGCAGCGGCGTCGCCTGACCTGATCTCTTTCGCGGGCGGTCTGCCGAACCCGGTCTCGTTCCCGGTCGAGGCGATGGACAAGGCTACGCACAAAGTGCTGGAGAAAAACGGCGTCATGGCGCTGCAGTACAGCGGCACGCAGGGCTATCTGCCGCTGCGCGAGTGGGTCGCCAAGCGCTATGAGACGATGGGCGTTTACGGTGTGACGGCCGACGACATTATCATCACCAACGGCTCGCAGCAGGTGCTGACGATGATCGGCGCGTGCATGCTCGACCCCGGCGACAAGATCATCGTCGAGAACCCGACCTATCTCGTCGCGCTGCAGTCGTTCCACTTCTTCGATCCCGAGGTCCTGCCCGTGACCATCAACCCCGACGGCATCGACTGCGACGAGCTGGCGGCGACCGTGCAGGCCAACCCGGACGTGAAATTTGCCTACGTCATCCCGAACTTCCAGAACCCCACCGGCCTGAGCTACAGCAAGGAAGTGCATGACCGCGTCGTGGAGATCTTCAAGGGCACGGACATCGTCGTGCTGGAGGACAACCCGTACCGTGAGCTGCGCTTTTCCGGCACCGCGACCGACAGCTTCGGCAAGGAGCTGGGCGAGCAGTGCTGCATGCTCGGCACGTTTTCCAAGATCGTTGCCCCCGGTATGCGCATCGGCTGGGTGTGCGTGCGCAACAAGGCGCTGCGCGAAAAGCTCCTGAGCTACAAGGCGACCGCCGACCTGCACACCAACATCTTTTCGCAGCTCGTTCTGGCGCAGTACCTCGCTGACAACGACATTGACGCGCACATCGAGAAGACGAAGGTGCTCTACAAGCACAAAGCGGAGCTGATGATGGACTGCATGCGCAAGTATCTCCCGGAGGGCGTGGAGTTCACGCCGACGGAGGGCGGCATGTTCCTGTGGGCCAAGCTGCCGAACGGCATGTCCGCGGTCGACCTTTACCGCGTCGCGCTCGCCAGGGGCGTTGCCATCTGCCCGGGCGACCCGTTCTATGAAAAGGAGCGCAACGTCAGCACGTTCCGCATCAATTACTCCAACAGCAGCGACGAGGTCATCGAAAAGGGCATCCGCATCCTCGGCGAAGCCTGCGCGGAGCTGATCGAGAAGAAAGGCAACTGATCCAAAGCAAGATAACCAAACAGCCGCACCGTGAGGCCACGGTGCGGCTGTTTTTATACGTAGGACTTCGTTCTGCGCATGTCGAGCACCAGCTCGGGATCGTCCGCGCGCATCCGCTCGAGAATGCCGTCCAGCGCATCCGGGTCGCGCGCGAGCGCGTCCAGCTCCGGCTGCGTGAGACCGACGAGCTGCAAAAACGCAACTTTTCCGTGCACCGTCTCGATCGGGGCGACGGTCGTGTCGCTGACGATGGCCAGCCCCGTGATGGCCGAGTTCAGCTCCGGGTGCAGGGAGCTGCCGTCGCCGGGGATGTACGCGCCCGGCTCGAAGAAATTGCCGGTCTGATACGTGTAGCGCGCCAGCTGGGCCAGCAGGTCGAGCGCCCACGTGCCGGTCTCGGCATAGCTCTCGCGCACCTTCATGGTTATTTCATAGCCCCATTTGCTGTACTCGGCGCCGAAGGCCGCCATACTCGGGTACAGCTCGCTCATGCCGTAGGTGACGATGTGCTGATAGCCCTTGCCCGTGTCGTAGACGGCGAAGCCGTCGAGATACTCGTCGCCGCCGAAGGCCGCGCGGTCGTGCAGCTCGCTCTCGAAGCACACCGGCTCCGTTTTGGGGTAGCGCCTGGCAAAGGCCGCCTCGATCGCGTCCCGGCCGGGGGCCCAGTCGGGGTGCTTTTTCATCCGCTTTGCGTATTCTTCTCTCGTCATGTTGTGTCCGCCTTTCGTCGATTTACTCCAGTGCTTCGTGCACGGAAAAATGGTTCTTGTGGTAGGTCAGCAGCCCCTCGCGCTGCATCCGCGACAGCTCACTGCACATGGCGCTGCGGTCCACGCCCAGATAGTCGGCCAGCTGCTGGCGGTTGTAGGGAATGTCAAAGCTGTACTGTCCGGCGCGCTTGACGCACTCGGAAAAGTACGACATGAGCCGGGCGCGGATGCCCTTCGGCGTTGTGTGCAGGATGCGCTGCGAGAGCTGCAGGTTCTTGGCCGCGCACACGGTCAGCAGGTTTTGAATGAGCTTGGCGTGAAACGGGCAGGCGTTCGTGCACGTCGTGAGCACCTTGCCGATGTTCAAAAACAGCACTTCGGTGTCCTCCGAAGCGGTCACGCTGATGAGCAGCGGCTCACCCGGGATGCAGGCATAGGGCTCGGCAAACACTTCGCCCGGGCCGACGTGGCCGAGCAGACTGTGGCTGCCCCAGACGTCGTCGTAGCCGATCATGGCCATGCCGGTGAGCACCATGCCGAGCTGCTCGGTCGGCGCGCCCTCGGCGAGAATGGTCTCGCCCCGGTCGTAATGCTTTTGTGCCGCGCCGAGACATTGCAGCAGCAGCGGCAGTTCATCGCTGACAATGCCGCGAAAGAGGCGCGTGTTGGATAGCATGATGTTCATTTTTTGCTCCATTTGTTGTTCTGACAACGGATTTGTGGGTCTTATTATGCTATCTTATGCACAGAAAGTCAAGACCGCCGGGCGGGGGCCCGGACGATTTTTGGAAAGGGAAGGGATATTATGATCCGTAAGATCATCCACATTGACGAAGAAAAGTGCAACGGCTGCGGCGCGTGCGCGACGGCCTGCCACGAGGGGGCTATCGGCATCGTGAACGGCAAGGCCAAGCTCCTGCGCGACGATTACTGCGATGGTTTCGGCGACTGCCTGCCCGCCTGCCCGATGGATGCCATCCATTTTGTCGAGCGCGAAGCGGCGGCGTATGACGAGGCGGCCGTGCAGGCCAACAAGCGCAAAAAGCAGGCGCAGAGCGCGCCTGTGCACACCGGCGGCTGTCCCGGCAGCAGGATGCGCAGCATCCGCCGTGAGGAGGCCGCGCAGCCGCAGACTGCCGTGCCGCAGCCGTCGCAGCTCGGCCAGTGGCCGTGCCAGATCAAGCTCGTGCCGGTCAACGCGCCGTATTTCCAGGGCGCGAAGCTGCTCATTGCGGCCGACTGCACGGCGTATGCCTACGCGAACATGCACAGTGAGTTCATGAAAGGAAAGATCACGCTCATCGGCTGCCCGAAGCTCGATGCGGTGGATTACACCGACAAGCTCACGGAGATCATCCGGGGCAACGACATTCAGAGCGTGACCATCGTGCGCATGGAGGTGCCGTGCTGCGGCGGGCTCGAGCACGCGGCGCGGGAGGCGCTGCGCGCGAGCGGAAAGTTCCTGCCATGGCAGGTCGTCACGATCTCGATCGACGGGAAGATCCTCGACCGCTGAGCGCGTTCTTCCGGCCCTGCCCGCGCACGCGGGCAGGGCCGGAAAAAGTATTTTTCCTCTTGTGAAAAATATGCGGCAAGAGGGTTGACAAATCCCAAAATATCTGTATAATATCATTTGTTCGTAGCGGAATTGTGTAATGGTAGCACACCGGACTCTGACTCCGTTTGTGAGGGTTCGAATCCTTCTTCCGCTGCCAACAGAAACGCCCTTGTCCATGACAAGGGCGCTTTTTTATCCCACAATGCAAGGAGAGAATTCGCTATGCAGGTGGAATCCTGTGTGCAGGACGGGAAAACCGTCGCGGTCATCACCGGAACGGAGCTGGTGCTCACCGGCGCGCAGTCGGCGCTCGATCTCATCATGACGCGCGCTATGAGACGGACACCAGCCTCATCGCAATCGAAAGAGCTGCGGTTGCGCGTCTGGTGCGTGCGGATGCGTTATCTGCGTATAGAAAAAGCCTCTGCCGGCCGGCAGAGGCTTTTTCCGTTTCGTGCGCTGCTTATTTGTCCAGATAGCTGGTCAGCAGCTCCTGCAGCAGCTCGTCGCGGTCAAGACGGCAGATGAGGCTGCGGGCGTTGTTGTAGTTGGTGATGTACGTCGGGTCCTCGGAGAGGATGTAGCCGACGAGTTGGTTGATGGGGTTGTACCCTTTGACAACAAGGGAATGATACACGGAAGTGAGGATCTCCTTCATTTCTGTTTTGTTGTCGATCGCATTAAACCGTCTGGTTGCGTCTTCCATGCGAAGCCCTCCCTTACACAAGTTCTTGTGTTCATTATACCAAAAAACACAAGACTGTAAAGTTAATTTCCCAACTGTTTTCAAAAAAAGTTCTGAAATATTTCTTAAAATATTCCAAATCTCGACGCCGCTCAGCGGATGGTCGCGTTGAAAGTCTCCTTGAGCGCCTTGAGAACGCTCTGCATGGTCTCCTCGGCGTGGTCGTCGGTGAGCGTCTGGTCGTCGGCGCGCAGCGTCAGCGAGAAGGCAACGCTCTTGTAGCCGACCGGGATCGGCGCGCCGGTGTACACGTCGAACAGCTCGCAGCCCTTGAGGTACTGCCCACCGGCGGCGAGGATGCACGCCGAGAGCTTGGCGACCGGGATATCGGCGGCGCAGACGATGGCGATGTCGCGCGTCACGGCCGGGAAGCGCGGCAGCGGCGTGTAGACCGGGGTCGCGCCGCGGGCGGCGAGCAGTTCGCCGAGCCACAGCTCCGCCGTGTAGAGCTCCGTGTCCACGCCGTAGTTCGCCGCGGCGAGCGGATGGATCTGGCCGAGCACGCCCAGCAGCTTGCCGCCGGCATAGACCTTCGCGCAGCGGCCGGGGTGATAGGACGGATTGTCGTGCTCCGCCTCAAACGTCACGTCCGTGATGCGCAGACCGGCGAGGATGCGCTCGACCGCGCCCTTGAGCTGGAAGAAGTCCATGCCGCCGCCGTAGCCGCCGAGGCACAGCAGCTTCGGCTCGTCGGCCATGCCGTCCGGGCGGGCGAAGTAGACCTTGCCGATCTCGTAGAGGCGCACGGCCTTGTTGCGGTAGTTATAGTTGCGCGTGAGGATCTCGAGCATGGACGGCAGGATGGTCGTGCGCATGATGGAGGTGTCCTCGCCGAGGGGGTTGAGGATCTTCATGGAGTCGCGCAGCGGGGAGTCCGCCGGCAGGCGGATCTTGTCATAGTACGACGGGCTGATGAACGAGTAAGTGATGATCTCGCTGTAGCCGAGCGCGCGGGCCATGGTGCCGATGCTGCGCTCCGCCTTCTGCGCGTCGGTGTAGCCGCCGCTGGTGGTCTGGCCGCGCATGAGCGTGCAGGGGATGTTGTTGTAGCCGTAGAAGCGGGCGATCTCTTCGGCGATGTCGGAGTAGTGCTCCACGTCGCCGCGCCAGGACGGGACGATGATCGTGTCGCCGTCGAGTTCGAAGCCGAGCGCGAGCAGGATGCGGCGCATCTCCGCCTCGGACACGTCCGTGCCGAGCAGGCCGTTGACCTTGTCCGGCTCGAGCTTCACGGTCTTGGGCACGATGGGCTCGGGCAGCACGTCGATGGTGCCGCGCATCACCTCGCCGCAGCCGAGCAGCTCCACGAGTTCGCACGCGCGGTCAACGGCCGCGACGGTGTTCATCGGGTCGAGGCCCTTCTCAAAGCGGCCGGAGGCCTCCGTGCGCATACCGAGCGCGGCGGCCGTGCGCCGGATGCTCGTACCGTTGAAGTTCGCGCCCTCAAAGACGACCATGGCCGTGTCGCCAACGATCTCGGAGTTGGCGCCGCCCATGACGCCGGCCACCGCGACGGGCTTTTCCTCGTCGCAGATGCACAGCATGTTCGGCGTGAGCTTACGCGCGTTGCCGTCGAGCGTCTGGATGGTCTCGCCCTCGCGCGCGGTGCGCACGATGATCTGCTTGCCGCCGATGCACGAGAAGTCGAAGGCGTGCATGGGCTGGCCGTACTCGAGCATGACGTAGTTGGTAATGTCAACGATGTTGTTGATCGGGCGCACGCCGCTGTTGCGCAGACGCTCGCGCATCCACGCCGGGGACGGCGCGATCTTGACGTTGCGCACCATGCGCGCGGTGTAGCGCGGGCAGAGCGCCGGATCGTCGATGCGGATGCTGACGTGGTCGTGGATGTCCTCGCCGCTGCCGGGGACGTCGGGCGTGTGCAGGCGGAGGGGCTTGTCAAACGTCACGGCGGCCTCGCGCGCCAGACCGATCACGGACAGGCAGTCCGGGCGGTTCGGCGTGATCTCAAACTCGACCACGTGGTCGTCCATGCCGATGACGGCGGCAATGTCGTCGCCGGGCTTCACGCCGTCCTCCTGCATGACCCACAGGCCGTCCTCGATGGCATAGGGGTAGTCATGCAGCGTCAGGCCGAGCTCCTTGAGCGAGCACATCATGCCGTTGGAGAGCTCACCGCGCAGCATACCGGCATGGATCTCCTTGCCGTCGGGCAGGAGCGAGCCGTCGAGCGCGACGGGCACCATGTCGCCGACCTTCTGGTTCTGCGCGCCGGTCACGATCTGCAGCGGTTCGCTGCCGCCGACATCGACCTGGCAGACCCACATATGGTCGGAGTTCGTGTGGCGCACCATCTCCACGATGCGGCCCGCGACAACATTCTGAATGTTCTTGTGCAGGTCCGTGAACGTCTCCACTTTGGAGCCGGAGAGGGTCATTGCCTCGGAAAAGTCGTGGTCGGCCCAGGCCGAACAGTCTACGAATTCATTGAGCCATTTTCTGCTTAAAATCATGGTAGCCTCTCCTTTCTCAGAACTGCTGCAGGAAGCGCACGTCGTTTTCGAAGATCAGACGCAGGTCGCTGATCTTGAACCGGCGCATCGCCAGACGCTCCAGGCCCATGCCGAAGGCCCAGCCGGAGTAGACGTCCGTGTCGATGCCGCAGCCCTCGAGCACCTTCGGATGGATCATGCCGGCGCCGAGGATCTCGATCCAGCCCTCACCCTTGCAGGTGGGGCAGCCCTTGCCGCCGCACTTGTGGCACTGCACGTCCATCTCGCAGCTCGGCTCTGTGAACGGGAAGTGGTGCGGACGGAAGCGGGTGACGGTGTTCTCACCGTAGAGCTTTTTCACGAGCGTGTTGAGCGTGCCCTTCAGGTCCGCCATCGTGACGCCCTTGTCGATGACCATGCCCTCGATCTGGTGGAACATGGGCGAGTGCGTGGCGTCCACCTCATCCTTGCGGTAGACGCGGCCGGGGGCGACCATGCGGATCGGCAGCGGCTTGCTCTCCATGGCGCGCACCTGCATGGGGGAGGTCTGCGTGCGCAGGAGGATGCTGCTGTCCTCGGTCAGATAGAACGTGTCCGACCACTCGCGGGCGGGGTGGCCCTCGCTGGTGTTGAGCTTGGTGAAGTTGTATTCGGCCTCTTCGATCTCGGGGCCTTCGAGGATCTCGAAGCCCATGCCGACGAAGATGTCCTTGATCTCATCGAGCACGATATACATCGGGTGCTGGTGGCCGAGCTCCGGCGCTTTTCCGGGCATGGTCACATCGAGCGTCTCAGCCTTGAGGCGCATCTCGAGCATGCGCGCGTTGAGCGCCTCGCGGCGCTGGTCGAGCGCTTCTTCGAGCTCGGCGCGCACCTGGTTTGCCAGCTGGCCCATGGCCGGGCGCTCCTCCGCCGACAGGCGGCCCATCTGCTTGAGGATGGCGGTCAGCTCACCCTTTTTGCCGAGGTACTTCACGCGCAGGTTTTCCAGCGCGGTGATGTCGTCCGCCTGCAAAATGGCGGCGACGGAAGCCTCGCGCAGCTTCTGCAGCATTTCTTTCATGCAAACAACTCCTCCGTTGCAAGATTTTCGTGGTTCGTTGCGTTCCTTGCCGGATCGCGGACAAAAAAAGATCCTCCCGTCCCGCATACAGGGACGAAAGGAAACTTCCGCGGTACCACCCGAATTCGGCGCGTGCGCGCCGCACTCTGTGCGCGGTAACGGGCGGACCCGCCGGGGATTGGCCGGAGCTCACGGGCGAACAAAGCACGTTTCTCGCAGGACGCTCTCAGCCGGCGGCGTCCCTCTCTGGCGCGGAACCTTGGTACTATTTTCCCGATCCAAGCAATAAACTCAATAACAAAGCTATTTATACCACACTTTGCGGCACAAATCAATGTAAAAGGGGAAGAAAATTTGACGCGGCGCGCCGAAAACGTTATAATAATCGGAGAAAAATCACCCCTTTTCCGTCCGGGAGGCAAGCTATGCATCGCATTGCACCCTGCGCGCCGTATTTGCCGCGGCGCGCGTCCGACACCAATAAATATGACTACGGCCGTGTGCTCATCGTCGGCGGCTGCATCGGCTATACCGGCGCGCCGACGCTGTGCGCCCGGGCGGCCCTGCGCTGCGGCGCCGGGCTGGTGTCCGTCGGCGTGCCGGAGGCGATCTATGCCGTCACCGCCGTGAAAAACGACGAGGCGATGCCGTTTCCGCTGCCGTCGGCGGAGGGGAAGCTCGCGCGCGACGCCCTGCCGGTGCTGCTCGAGCGGCTGGAAAAGAGCGATGTGTGCGTGCTCGGGCCGGGTCTCGGCCGGAATGACACGCTCACGGCGCTGGTGCAGGCGGTCGTTATGCAGTCCGGTACACCGCTCGTGCTCGATGCCGACGCGCTCTTTGCCGTCGCGCAGGACGCGGCGGTGCTCGAGCGCGCCCGCGCGCCCATCGTGCTCACGCCGCACGATGGGGAGTTTGCCCGTCTGGCCGGGCCGGATAAAACCGGCAGGGCGGAGGCGGCGTCCGATTTTGCCGTCCGGCACGGCTGCACGGTCGTGCGCAAAGGGCCGGAGACGGTCTGCGCATTCCCCGACGGGGACGCGGCGGTGCTGCGCGTCGGCAACCCCGGCATGGCCAAGGGCGGCAGCGGCGATGTATTGGCGGGCATGCTCGGTGCGCTGCTGTGCCAGATGCCCGCGCGCGACGCGGTGCAGACCGCCGTCTGGCTGCACGGCCGGGCGGGCGATCTCTGCGCCGGGCGCATGGGCGAATATGCGATGAACCCGACCGATGTGATCGCGGCCCTGCCGGAGGTCACAAAACCCATCATCCGATAGGAGGCATTATGCAGCGCAAAGCGATCGCTGCACTGATGATAAGCCTGCTGCTGTTGTCCGCGTGCGGACACGGCGCAGGAGAACAGACGTTTGAAGCCTTTCGTGACACGCTCACGGGCAAGCTCGTCACCGTGACGGCGCAGGTGCGCGTCCAGCGCGGCGACACGGTCACGGACTACACACTCACCTGTCAGGAGCTGCCGGACGGCTATGACCTCACGGTCACGGCACCGGAGCAGGCGGCCGGTGTCACGGCCCATCTGCGCGACGGGGCGAGCACGCTCGCCTTTGATGACATTATCCTCCCGGCGGGCGACCTCAACGGCGCGGGCCTGACGCCGCTGACGGCGCTGCCCTATGTGGTGCAGGCCATCCGCAGCGGCTATGTCGACCTGACGTGGACGGAGGACGGGCTGCAGGTCGTGCAGCTCATCACGGACGATCATACCGCCGTGCGTCTGTATCTGGACGGCACGGTGCCGCAGTGCGCGGAGCTGTCGGTTGACGACACGCTCTGTCTGCGCTGCACCATGGAAAACTGGAATCTGGAACAAGGAAGTATGAACGATGAATCGCAAGATCAGAACCTGGGTAGAGATCAGTCTCAATGATCTGGAACACAATTATCGTGAGATCAGCAGCCGTCTGCCGGACGGCTGCCAGATGCTCGGTGTCTGCAAGGCCAATGCCTACGGCCACGGCGCGGTGCGCGTGGCGCAGCGGCTGCAGCGGGCGGGCTGCCAGTGGGTGGCCGTCAACTGCTATGACGAGGCCGAGGAGCTGCGCGCCGCCGGCGTGACGATGAACATCCTGCTGCTCGGCCCGCAGTCGGCGAATATCGCGGTCGATCTGGCCACGCTCGGCGTGACGCAGTCGGTCGGCAGCATCGAATATGCGCGCGAGCTCAACCGCTTTCTCGCCGGCACCGGCCTGCGGCTGGACGCGCACATGAAGCTCGAGACCGGCATGGGCCGCACGGGCTTTGACGTGCATGACGACAGCCACCTCGACGAGATGATCGAGGCGCTCTCGCTGCCGCACCTGAACTTCACGGGCGTGTTCACGCACTTTGCCGTCTCGGACGAAAACGGCGACCCGTACACGCAGCTGCAGTTTTCGCGCTTTACGCACGCGATCGAGCGCATGGAGCAGGCGACCGGCCACCATTTCGCCATCCGCCATTGCGCCAACAGCGGCGCCGTCATCAACTATCCCGAGATGCACCTCGACATGGTGCGCCCCGGCCTGCTGCTCTACGGCGTGTTCCCGGCCAAAGAGACCGGCGGGCTCGATCTGCGCCCGGCCATGTCGCTCTACAGCCGCGTGTCCGATGTGACGCATCACCACAAGGGCGACACGATCAGCTACGGCCGCACGTTCACCTGCCCGCGGGATATGCGCCTGGCCGTGCTGCCGGTCGGTTATGCCGACGGGCTGCTGCGCAGCCTCTCCGGCAAGGGCGACGTGCTGCTGCACGGTCAGCGCGCGCCGCAGGTCGGCCGCATCTGCATGGATATGTGCATGGTCGATGTCACGGACATCCCCGAGGTGCAGCCCGGCGACGTGGCCACGATCTTCGGCCGCGATCTCTCAGTGTCCGAGCAGGCGGAGAAAGCCGGCACGATCCCATATGAGCTGCTGTGCGCCATGAGTCAGCGCGTGCAGCGCGTGTACATCGACTGAAGTATAAATTTCGCTCCGATGGCGAAAATAACTGTGCCCCTACATATCGACCGGGGCAAATATTCCATCGGAGATGAAAGCTATGCATCCAGTTCGACGCGGAGATATCTATTATGCCGACCTCAGTCCGGTGGTCGGCAGCGAGCAGGGCGGTATGCGCCCCGTGCTCATCATTCAAAACGACACCGGCAACCGCCACAGCCCGACGGTGATCGCCGCCGCGATCACGTCGCAGACCGGCAAGGCCAACCTGCCCACGCACATCTCGCTCGCAGCGCGCAGCTGCGGCCTGACGCGCGACAGCGTGATCCTGCTCGAGCAGGTGCGCACGCTCGATAAGTCGCGCCTGCGCGAGCGCATGGGCCGCCTGGACGAGCCTGCGATGCATCAGGTGGACAACGCGATCGCCGTGAGCTTTGGCCTGCCGCAGTAAACACCCACGCCACCAAACGGAGGGACGGTTATGAAGAAAAAGACACTGACCACCATCATCCTCATCGTCGCGCTCGCCATGGTCGCCGCCGTGACCGTGTATGCCGTCGCAAACTACGGCACAAAGGAAGACCCGCTCGTCACATCCAGCTACCTGCAGGATGTGGTGCAGCCGCGCATGGAGGACGCCTACCGCTCCACGCTCGACGGGGAAGTCCGCGAGATGGAAGATCAGTTTGCCGACCAGGTCGCCGCTGCGGGCGGGTCGTATGTGCTCGTGACGCTCGAAAGCGGCCAGACGCTCACCGGCCGCGCCGGCACGGAGCTCCTCATGCGCACGGGCACTGCCGCCGTGACGCAGAGCGCCGCCATTGACCTCACGACCGGCGAGAGCGCCGCCGTTGGGGCAAAGCTGACGGAAAATCACCTGTACCTCGTGCAGGCCGACGGCGCCGGCATTCAGGCGACCGCCGACACCACCGTCATGGTGCGCGGTGGTTACAGCGTCGGCTGACTCTGGTTCTAAATCCATCACTCCCGCGCATAGTCTGGTGCGGGAGTGATTTTTTATGCCTGATTATCCGATCCTGCAGCAAAACAAGCCCATAGGCACGCTGAGCGTGACGCAGGCCGGGCTGTTCACGGTGTTTTCTGCGCGGGCAAAGGTGGATGCTGACCGCCTGCGGCTCGCCGTGTGCGGCGAGCAGGCGCGCGCGTATCTCGGCCTGATGCTGCCGGATGGGAGCGGCTGGCTCACGCTGCGCAAGCGGCTCACGCGGCTCGAGCGCGCGCGCCTGCCGGATCCGATCCTGTTTGCGGCCGACGAGATATGGGACATTCCGGACGCACCGGCCAGGGCTCCCGCTCCGCCGCAGGCACAAAAGTCCGCGCCGGACGACGGGCTTGACGTGCTCTGGTATTCCGCGCCGGACGGCGTGCTGACCACATTTGACGGCAAGCGGATGCTCATTGCCATCCCGGCGGACACGCCAAATCTGCCGCGCGGCGCCGAGACCGTGCTGCGCGAGATCGACGGCCGGCCATACCTCATTTTTCCGCGCTGAATTGCAATTCCGGCGCCGGCGTGGTATACTCATGGCAAGAAAAAACACAAAGGAGCATATCGGCGATGAGAATGAGCGATCTGATCGTGAAAAAGCGCGACGGGCAGGCCCTCACGACGGAGGAGATCCGTTATATGATCGACGGCTACAGCCGCGGTGAGATCCCGGATTATCAGATGTCCGCCATGACGATGGCCATCTATTTCCGCGGCATGGACCGGCGCGAGACGCTGGATCTGACCATGGCCATGATGCACAGCGGCGAGACGCTGGATCTGTCGGGTGTGTCCAGCGTCAAGGCGGACAAACACTCGACCGGCGGCGTGGGTGACAAGACCTCGCTCGTGCTCGTGCCGATGGTGGCGAGCCTCGGCGTGAAGATGGCGAAGATGTCCGGCCGCGGCCTCGGCCACACGGGCGGCACGCTTGACAAGCTGGAGAGCATTCCGGGCTTCAACATCAACCTGCCCATGGAGCGGTTTCTGGAGAATGTGGACCGCGTCGGCATGGTCATCGCCGGTCAGACGGCGAACCTCGACCCCGCGGACAAGAAGCTCTATGCCCTGCGCGACGTGACCGGCACCGTGGCGAGCATCCCGCTCATCGTCAGCAGCATCATGTCCAAGAAGCTGGCCGCCGGTGCGGACATCATCGTGCTGGACGTCAAGTGCGGCAGTGGTTCATTTATGAAGACGCTTGACGACGCGCGCGAGCTTGCGACCGAGATGGTCGAGATCGGCAAAATGGCCGGACGCAAGACGGTCGCCGTCATCACGGACATGGACGAGCCGCTCGGCCACGCCGTCGGCAACGCGCTTGAGGTTAAGGAGGCCATCGCGGCGCTGCGCGGGGAATACAAGAGCGAGCTGCTCGAGCTGTGCCTGACGCTCGGCAGCTGCATCCTCACGCAGGCGGGCATGGCGGCCGACGATGCGGCGGCCCGCGCCATGCTGGAGCAGACGATCACGGACGGTTCGGCGCTCAAAAAGCTGGCCGAGTTTGTCGCGGCGCAGGACGGCGATCCGGCCGCAATCTATGACCCGTCGCGCCTGCCCATGGCGCCGGTGCAGATGGAGGTGCCGTCCCCGGCGAGCGGCTATGTGCGCCACATCGCGGCGACGGATGTGGGCCTTGTGTCCATGCGCCTCGGCGGCGGCCGTGCGACGAAGGACAGCGTGATTGACCACAGCGTCGGCATTGTCCTGCGCAAGAAGGTGGACGAGCCGGTCACGGCAGGGGAGTCGCTTGCGACGATCCACGCGGCCGATGAGGCAGCCGCCCGCAGGGCGGTCGCAGAGCTCACCGCCTGCTACACGATCACCCCGGACGCGCCCCCGGCGGAGCCGTTCATCAAGGCGATCATTCGCTGAAGACAACAAAAATCCCGGAGCTGCTGCTCCGGGATTTTTCTATGCATAGGTTACGGGTAAGCGTGCGTACGCAGATAGGTCATCCATGCCTTCATGCCCTCGGCGTTCAGGTGCATGCCGTCGCCGTCCTGATAGGACTGCGGCAGGAATCCGTCGTCCCCGACAAGGCCGCTGGCCATGTCGAGATACTTCACGCTGTTGCTCTCCGCGGCCGCGGCGATCCAGCCGTTGACCTTCTGGATGAGCTCGTTCGTGATGTCCTCGTACTGGTAGTTCGACGCGATCGGCGTCAGAGAGCAGCAGATGATCTTCGTGTCCGGGCTCTTGGCCTTGACGGCGTTGATGAGCGTGGTGTAGACGGATTTGATCTGCTCCTCATTCGTCATGGAAATGTTGTCCGCGCTCGGGCAGACGACGAGATAGGCGGGCTTGTTGACCTCGCAGATCTCATCCGCGGGCACATTGTTGCCGGTCACGGGGGATTTGTACTTCGCCGTGTCGAGCGAGGAGGCGGGCAGAGAACCGGTGTCTGGTATCCAGACCTGCTTGGCGGCGTCCTTGCCGGTGAGCATCGACTCCGACTGCAGCACCTTCAGCGACTTGTCGCCCAGGAAATAGATCTGGTCGACATAGGTGCTGCCCTTGTCCTCCGTCTGCGCGAGCGCGGCGGACGACTGGATGGGCGAGATTGGATTTGCCTGCGGCGTCGGCGTCGGCGTTTCGGTGACGGCCGGTGTGGCTTCCGCCTTCGGCGAGCCGGTATTGCCAACGGCGTTGGTAAACACCAGCACGACGGCCACCAGCGCCAGACACAGCAAAATAGCGCCTGACCAGAAGGTGTACATCATGTTTTTGTTCGTGTTTTTCATCGGGATTCCTCGCTTCCGGATAGACAAAAGAAGCCCAATGAAGGGCTTCTTTTGCAGTTACAGTTACGCTTCCTGTTCTTTCTTGGCTTCCTCGATGACCTTCTGCTGGACGTTGCCGGGGGCTTCCTCATAGCGCACGAACTTGCACGAGAAGGAGCCGCGGCCCTGCGTCATGGAGCGCAGGTCGATCGTGTAGGAGCCCATCTCGGCCATCGGGACTTCCGCCTCGACGGTCTGCATGCCGTCCTCCGCCGTCATGCCGAGCACGGTGCCGCGGCGCTTGGAGGAGATGTCGGACATGATGTCGCCCAGATTGGCGTCCGGGATGGTGACTTTCAGCAGGCCGATCGGCTCAAGAATGGTCGGCTTCGCCTTCGGAATGCCGTCCTGATAGGCCAGGCGAGCAGCCGTCTGGAACGCCATATCGTTGGAGTCGACCGGGTGGTAGGAGCCGTCGTACAGCACGGCCTTCAGGCCGACGAGCGGGTAGCCGGCGAGCACGCCCTTCTGCACGGCGTAGCGCAGGCCCTTTTCGACGGACGGGAAGAAGTTTTTCGGTACGCTGCCGCCAAAGACTTCTTCTTCAAAGATCATGTCATCGGACTCGTCCTGAGGCTCAAAGCGGATCCAGACGTCGCCGAACTGGCCGCTGCCGCCGGACTGCTTCTTGTGGCGGCCGTGGGCCTCGACCTTGCCCTTGATCTTCTCACGGTAAGCGACGCGGGCGGGCTTGAGCTCGGTCTCGACGCCGAAGCGGCTCTTGAGCTTGGCGCACAGGACGTCGACCTGAATGTCGCCGGCGCCGGAGATGACCATCTGGTGGGTCTCGGCGTTGTTGACGAGCGTGAAGGAGATGTCCTCCTCGTTCAGGCGGGCGAGGCCGGAAGCGACCTTGTCGTCCTGGCCCTTGGTCTTGGGGCTGATGGCCATGGAGTAGCAGGGCTCTGCCAGCTCGATGGCGGGCAGCTCGACCTCGTGCTTCGGGTCGCAGACGGTGTCGCCGGTCTTCCACTCCATCTTGCCGATGGCCACGATGTCGCCGCAGCAGGCTTCCTTGACCTCGGTGTTCTTCTTGCCGCACATGGTGTACATGCGGCCGAGCTTATCGGTGCTGCTCATGCGCACGTCGCGCAGAGACAGATCGGACGTGACCTTGCCGGAGAGCACCTTGATGAAGGAGTACTTGCCGAACTGGTCGGAAATGGTCTTGAACACGAACGCGCACACCGGGCCGTTCGGGTCGATGGCGAGCTTGCCGCCGTCAGCCGTGGCGACCTCACCGACCTCGGCCGGGTTGGGCACGTAATCCACGATCGCCTGCAGCACGGCCTCGGTGCCGATGCCGCTGTCAGCGGCGCCGCAGAGCACGGGGAACACGGTGCGATCCTTCAGACCCTGACGCAGGCCCTTGACGGTGTCCTCCTCGGAGAGCATCATGTCCTCGAAGTATTTCTCCATGAGCTCCTCGTCCGCACCGGCGGCCGTCTCAAAGAGCGTCTCGCGCAGCGACTCGACCATGTCGGCGTCGGCGGCGGGAACGGCGACCTTCACGGTCTTGTTGCCATTGGTCTGGTAAGCCACGTTGTGCACCAGATCGATGACACCGGTGCCGTCGCTCATCGGCGCGGTCACGGCGCAGACGGCGCTGCCGTGCTTTTCCTGCAGGGCGGAGAGGACGGCGGCAAAATCGCCGTGATCTTCATTCGTCTTGGAGATGTAGAACATGCAGGGCATGTTGGCGTTTTTGAGGTATTTCCAGCTGCGCTCGGCGCCGACGGCGATGCCGTCTTTCGCAGTGCAGAAGATCATGCCGGCCTCGACAGCGCGCAGGGCGCACATCACGTCGCCCGCGAAGTCGAAAAAGCCCGGGCAGTCGAGCACGTTGATCTTGCAGCCACCGAAGTTGACCGGCGCGATGCTGGTCGAGATCGTGATCTGGCGCTTGATCTCTTCGGGATCGTAATCACAGACGGTGTTGCCGTCGGCCGTCTTGCCCTGGCGGTCGATCGCGCCCGTCATATACAGCATGCTCTCGGCGAGTGTGGTCTTACCGCTGCCGCCATGGCCGAGCAGGCACACATTGCGGATATTCTTGGTTTCGTAGCTCATGTAGTGTACTCTCCTTATATATAGACTATCCAAAATTCCTAACTCCGGAAATGGTGGTGTGCTGCACACACACGACTATAAAAGTATACACGATTTCAAAACTCTTGGCAATCATAAATATGAAAACTCAGCGTTTCAGGCTAAAATTCAGCAAAATGACCGGAAAGAGCCACAGACCCATGTACACCAAGAGGTTGCCGACGGTGGCGGAATCGAACGCGCCGATGGCGCACAGGGCAAACATCAGCACGACGCCGATGACCGTGCACAGCAGGGCGAGAATGACGCAGATGCGCACAGTGGAGTAGAGCTGGCGGCCGAGCGCGGCGACGCTCACGAGCGGGCCGAGCCCGTCGCGCGCCACGATGCCGGCGGTCTGCGTATAGTCGGACGGTTCCGCTGCCGACATGGCATAGCGCTTGCGGTAGGCCGGGAAGTCAAAGCCGTCGGTCGACATCTTGAACTTCTGGCCGAGCATCAGCGGCGTGATGTTGAAATCCCGCACGGCGAAGATCGGCGCGATCTTCGTGCGCAGTAGGGCGAAGAGTGCGTTCTGCACGGACTGCACCGGTACATACTTGATCTTGAAAAAGCCGACGAGCAGACCGTTGATCGACACGTAGACGGCATCTTTCATGCTGCGCGCCTCTGTCAGGCGCACGCCCCTGAGGTTCATGAATGCGGAACTTCCGACGAGCACTTCCTCGCCGTTGATGATGGCGGTCAGGCCGCCGCTTTCGTTGCAGGCGAAATCTTCAAGCGGCATGAGCGCACAGTCGTTGCGCTGCATGAGATCGGTAAATACGGGGGCAAGGCAGCTGCCGGATGAGACGATCACGCTGCCGGCATAGGTGATGACCTTGCCCGGGAACGCGCCGCCCAGGATGCGGATGGATTCGATCGAGATATTGCGCGCAGTGAACAGATCCTTATCCGTGACGATCAAGTGCTTGCTGCGGCCGATATCGCTTGCGCCGTTCCACCCGGCGATGGCGCTGCCGGTGCGGGCGAGCTTGCGCGCGGCGGTCCGGAACGGGACGGCGAAGGCCACGAGCGCCGCAAACGGCGCGCACGGCGCGGTGACGGCGGCAAACACGTGCAGGATGTTGGCATAATTACCGCTGAGGATCGTGGCGAGCAGGCCGAGAATGACGGACGCCGCGATCAGATACGGCGCGAGCGAGGCATAGATCGTGTCGGCCGGGCCGGCCTCCTCGCTGCGGTGGATGAAGCCCGCGGTGTCGCGCTTGGACTTGAGCACGGTGATGCTGTCCTTGACGACCTCGCTGCCTGCGCTGACGGTGTAGGGATCGGTGTCGACCGCGAGCGCGCGGAACGTGGACTTGAAGCCGCGGCAGGCGTTCAGTGCGCTCCACAGGCAGCAAGCCACGGCAAACGCGGACACGGCGCAAAACGGCAGGCCGATGGCGTCCGAGCCTGTGATGGCCAGCACGACCGCATCGAGCGCGGAAAAGACGCAGTTGAGAAACACGAGCGATTCCAGTCCCGGCGTGCGGCGCACGAGGTTGAAAAAGCCGTTCGTGATGACATCCAGGCCGATGAGCATGACGGTCAGCTGCATCATCAGGCACACGAGCGCCGCGACGGACGGGCTGCTCCTGAGCACGCCGAACACCGGCAGGCCGAGCGAGATGTAGATCAGCGGAAGGCACACGAGCATGGCCGCCCGGCAGCGGAAACGCAGGGATTTGACCTGCCCGCCGTAGTATTTTGCGGCGGTTTCGGCGTCCGGTTCTGGGCCGAGATCCTCCTCGGCATTGGCCGAGGCGTGCACGGAGCTGTTATGCTCCCGGATGCGGTAAGCCACGGCGGCGAGCCGCGCCATGAGCGGGTTGAGCACCGCGTCCTGAAAGCTGCGGTGCGCGGGACGGTCCGCGCCGTCGTCCGCGGCGTAGTCACCGGCGCGGGCGTAGGATGTGCCGCCGGCCGCGCTGTCGTTCATGCCTTCTTCCGTCACGGCCTGAAACACGCGCGTCGGCTCTTCCGGTTCGGGTTCGGGGTCATACAGCCCCTCCGGAACTTCCGGCGGGGGGGAGACGGGGATCGCCGTGTCTTCCGCCGGGGGCTCCTCCTCCGGCTCCACCGGCTCGTCCGGCACGACCTCCGAGAGCTTCGAGGCGAAATGCTTCAGCCCCGAGATGCCTTTTTTGGCCAGACGTTTGGCATTGGCCTTCGTCTCGTTCCATTTTTCGACCTCTTCTTCGGTCGCGTGGTCGCGCTGGCGCTTTGGCTGGTAGCGCTTGACGTCGTGATCCTCGTGCGGGGGCGTATCGGCAGCGGCCTCCAATGCGCTGTCGAGCTCGGCGGACATGAGAATGTCTTCGGCCTCAGCGTCCTCGGCCTCTTCCTCTTCGATCATTTCCGCCGTGACGGGCCGGCTGCGATAGGCCGGCTGCGGACGGGGCGCGGGCGCGTCCGTCTGAAAATCTTTATATTCGTCCAGAATGGATTCCAGGGAGTATTCTTCTGCATCCAGATCAAAAGAAACGTCCTCTGGCGAGCGATCAAATTGGTCCATATGGTCAACTCCTTTTAATAGCGTAGGGGGTGCGGGCGCTCAGCTCCGCTGGCGCAGCGCCTCATAGAGCAGCACGGCCGCGGCCGCGGATGCGTTGAGCGAGGAGATCTGCCCGCGCAGCGGGATGCTGACGAGAAAATCACACTTTTCCCGCACCAGCCGGCTGATGCCGGTGCCCTCCGACCCGATGACGATGCAGGCCGGGCCGGTCAGATCCGTTTTCCACAGCTCGTTTGCGCCCTCGGCGGCAGTGCCGTAGATCCAGAGACCGTTTTTCTTGAGCGTCTCGATCGCGGCGGCGAGATTCGGCACACGCGCGACGGCCATGTGCTCGAGCGCGCCGGCAGAGGTCTTGTCCACGACGGCGGTCAGGCCCGCGCTGCGGCGCTTCGGGATGATGACGCCGTGCGCGCCGACGCACTCGGCCGTGCGGATGATGGCGCCGAGGTTGTGCGGATCGGAGATCTCGTCGCACAGCACGAGAAGCGGCGCCTCGCCGCGCTCGGCCGCGATGGCGAGCATATCCTCGATCGTGCTGTATTCCTTGACGGCGCACAGCGCGATCACGCCCTGATGCGCGTGCGTCTGGCTCATGGCGTCTAGCTTGCGGCGGTCGGCCTCCGTGACGACGATGCCGGCGCTGCGCGCCTTCGAGGCGATGTGCCCGAGCGTCTTGTCCACGTCGCCCTTGGCGATGAAGATCTTGTCGATCGTGCGGCCCGCGCGCAGGGCCTCCATGACCGCGTTGCGGCCCTCGATCAGATCGTTGCGCGCTTCATTTTCAAATTCCTGTATTTGTTCCATAATATACCTATACCTTGCGACATAATAATACAGATATCATCATACCACACGATCGCCCATTTAGAAAGTACAAATTACGATTCCGGATATTTTTTTATGGACTTTGCGGTTTTAAGAAGGTATCATGGACATACGTTGTATTTACGGAGGAACCCAATGAGAAAACTGATGAACAAAATCGACCGGTTTTGCTATGCGCACCCGCGTTTTGGCATTCCGAACCTGATGCTGATCATCGTCATCGGCAACGCGGCCGTCTGGCTGCTGACGAAAATGGACACGACCGGGCAGATCGCCTCACTGTTGTGCGGCTCGGCGCAGGGCATCCTGCACGGGCAGGTCTGGCGCCTGGTGACGTATGTGTTCGTGCCGACGGAGGCCAGCCCCATCTGGCTGCTGGTGATGCTGTATTTTTACTACTGGATCGGTTCGTGCCTCGAACGCGAGTGGGGCAACGGCAAATTCACGATCTATTACGTGAGCGGCATGCTGCTCACGGCGATCTACGGCGTGGTGCTCTCGGCCATCCTCGGGCGCGACGTGATCGTCTCGACCACGTATCTGAACCTGTCGATGTTTTTTGCCTTTGCCACGCTCTATCCGGATATGCAGGTGCTGCTGTTTTTCATCATCCCGATCAAGGTGAAGTATCTGGCATATGTGGACGCGGCGCTGTTCGTGCTCGGCGTCATCACGACGTCGTTCCCGCTGAACCTTCTGCCGGTGGTGGCGGTGCTCAACTATCTGGTCTACTGCGGCGACTGGCTGTTTGATCTCTTCCGCCCGTCACACGTGCGCCAGCGGCAGAAAACGGTGAACTTCAAGCGCGAGGCCCGGCGCATCCAGCGCGAGCAGGCAAACAAGCCTTATCACTATAAATGCGCCGTCTGCGGCCGCACGGATGTGGATCATCCGGAGCTGGAGTTTCGCTACTGCTCGCGCTGCGTGGGCTACCACTGCTTCTGCCAGGATCACATCAACAACCATGTCCATTTCACGGAGTGACCGCCATGCAGACCAGAGAAATGAAACGGGAATATGAAGTCGCGGTGCTCGATCCGGCGGGCAACGTCACGGCCATCGTGCTCTCGGACGTGCTGGCCGCGGAGCGCGCGCGCATCGCGGCGCAGCTGCTGCGCCTGCCGGAGCTGCGCATTGAACAGGCCGCTTTTCTGACCGCGCCGCGCTGCGGCGGGGAGATCCGGCTGGAGATGATGGGCGGTGAATTTTGCGGCAACGCCCTGCGCTGCGCGGGGTTTTATCACGCGCTGCGCACCGGCGCGCAGGGGAAAACCTGCGTTCTTGCCGAGATCAGCGGGGCGGAAGGCGTTCAGCCGGTCATGGCGGACACAGCGGCGGGGGAGGCGTCCACGGTGATGCCGCTGCCGCGCGCAGTGCAGCCGGCCGATTGGCCGGACGTGCAGGCCGTGCGCGTGACATTCGACGGCATCACGCACTTTGTCATGGATCGCGCGCAGCCGGACGATGCGCTCGTGCAGCGTGCCATTGCCGCCGCGCCGGAGGCGAGCGCCGTCGGCGCGCTGTTTCTCGACCGGGCGGCCGGCAGCATGCAGCCGGTCGTGTTCGTGCGTGAGACCGGCTCGTGTGTCGCGGAGACGAGCTGCGCCTCCGGCAGCGTCGCCACGGCCGTCGTGCTCACGGCGGACTTTGCCGACGGCATTACGGAGATCGGCATCGGCCAGCCGGGCGGCACGCTCGAAGTCGGCGTGCAGCGCGCCCACGGCGCGGTGACGGGGCTGTCCATCGGCGGCCCGGTGCGTCTGGCGCAGACGCTGACCGTTACCCTGGCGGACGCGCCGTGTTAATTCGTAAACTATGCTTGCATATTCGCGCACAATCATGTAGCATATTGTTAGATATTGCGCAGGAAGCGGTACATGAAGTATCCAAAACTGCTGTTTATGGAGAGGAGAATGTGTGATGAAATGTCCCCGCTGCGGTCATGAAATGACGCTCGATACCCATCGGAAGTATGCGCTGAATATGTGCTATGAGTGCGGCTATATCGAAGGCCGCCTGATCGACCCCGAGAAGAAGGGCGAGACGAACTTTGAGCGCATGAAGAAGCTCAACTTCAACGAAATGGTCGCGTTCCTGACCAAGGGCCTGAAGCTGGACGAGGCCAAGCTGGCCGACTGGCTGGACGACGAGGTCAAGTGACCTGCACCACCGTATTTTACGCGCCGCACCCAATACCGGGTGCGGCGTGTTTTTTTGCGGAAACAGGGAAGCGGATGGATGCATTCGACAAAGATTCTTCGAATTTTTCAACTTTTTTCGGTGAATGCGTGCCTTGACGCGCGCCGAATACGGGTGTTATCATCAAGCCATCAAACGCGAAGACACAGAGTAGTAAGCAGGAACGTCCTTTCAGAGAAGTGCCGGGTGGTGCGAGGCACAAAGCGTACAGACCTGCCGAACTGGCTGAACAGCGGCTGCGCTGAATGATGAGTAGGTGCAGACGGGTGCGCCCGTTATTGTGCAGGGATATGATGGTATCCCGTGTGAGTGCGTCCCCTGATTTTGGGGGCGAAGAAGAGTGGTACCGCGGAGGGTTTTTCGGCCTTTCGTCTCTTCTGCCAGAGGGCAGGAAAGACGGAGGGTTTTCTTTTTTCCTGCCAAACCATCAGATCATTTTGCAGGAGGAACGAATCATGAAAACCCAAACCAGGACCAGAACCATACCCAAGACCCCGTTTTTTGCCGCCTTCTCGGTCGGTGCGGTGCTGTTTTCCGCGCACGCCGGCGGCGGCTTTGCGACCGGCAACCAGGCCAACACGTATTACGTCGGCCTCGGCTGGGTCGGCATCGTGTCGGCCATCGTGGCCATGCTGCTGCTCACGCTCACGATGCGTGAGGCCATGATCATGTACAATTCCCGCGGCCTGACGAGCTATAAGCAGCTGTTCGAGACGCTCTACCACCCCTTTGACAAGATCGAGTGGCTGTTTGAGATCTTCTTTTACATCATGGTGCTCATGGCCGTCGCGGCGGCCATCTCGGGCGCGGCGTCCGCGCTGCGGAGCTATTTCGGCGTGAACTATTATCTCGGCGTTGTGGCCGTCGGCTGCCTCGTCTTGCTCCTGACCATTTTCGGCGCCGGCATCGTCCGCGCGGCGTCCACCTATATGGGCATCGCCATCCTCGTCACCGCCATCATCATCTACGCCATCGGCATTTTCAAGAGCGAATCGCCGCTGTTCACAGTGCTCTCCGCGGATTTCCGGACGACCGGCTTTGCCAATGTCCCCAAAGCGATCTTTAATGCCTTCACCTATGCCGGCTTCCAGTGCGTCACGCTCCCGACCATGATCGCCTGCGGCACGACCATGCGCAGCAAGCAGGGCTGTGCCAAGGCCATGTGGATCTCCTTTGCCATGAACGCCGTTGCGCTCGTGCTCTCCGTGTTCATGCTCATCTGCTGGCGCGGCGTCTACACCGCCGTGGACGGCGGCACGACCATCCCCACGCTCACCGTCTGCAACGCCATGGGCATCCGCGCGCTCACCGCAGTTTACGGCGTCTGCCTCATGCTCTGCCTTATCTCCACGGGCGTGACGACGATCTTCGGCTTCGTCGCCCGCTTTGAGAAGCTGCCGATGTTCCGCGGCATCCAGTCCGCGCCGGTGCGCAGCGCCATCGTGTCCGCGTTCATCATCATTTTGTCCATGTCCATCTCCGTGGCCGGCCTCACGAACATCATTAAGTACGGCTATGGCTATTGCGGCTATCTCGGCATCGCGGTCGTGGTCGTTCCGTTCCTGACCGTCGGCGTGTACAAAAACCGCAAGTACATCCGCGAGCACGGCCTTGCGCAGGGCTTTGCCGCTGCGCAGCCCGAGGCCGAAGTGGCCGAGGAAGTGGCATCCGCCGCCGTCCCCGCCGCGGCGAAATAACAAAGAGACACCTCACAGCAGCACTTGCCGCTGCGAGGTGTTTTTGCAAATACGTGAGATGCATGCCTTATGGAGCCTTTATCGACCGCTGCACTGGCGTGTTGACAGGTTTTCGCACGCCTGCTATCATGGCAGTGCCGCGCAGAAATTCTGCTTGCGGAGATCACAGAAGTCATGGAGAAAACGACAGATGAAAATTTATGAATTGGTGCACATGCACGGGGCGGAAACGCTGGCGGATGGCCGCTTCCACTACGGGGATTGCGCGATGCTCGGCTGTTTTTCGTCGGCGGAGCGGGTGGCAGCAGCAATCGAAAAGTATCGCAGCATTCCCGGTTTTTGTGATTATCCCAACGGATTTGTCGTTTTTGCGCACGAAGTGGAAGAGCATGTGGTGTTCGTTTATCTGGCCAATGTCTACATTCACGATGCGGAATATGAATTTGAGTATAGCCGGAACCTCGGTGTATTTAAAAATGAAGGTGACGCTCGACTTGCCGTCGAGGTTTTCCGGCAGGATAATTCCACGCGGTGGGAAGTAGATGGTTTGATTGTAGAGTGGAGTGTTGACCAATACACGCTGGATGAAATGAACTGCACAGACGGTTTCGAATATTGAGACAGTGAGTGACTCCGGCATTCCCGTACGGCCCGAGGTAGGCGCGGCCGCGGTGAAATAAGGCGAAATAACATATTACAAGAATCGCCCCGCAGCAGAAGCTCTGCTGCGGGGTGTGCTTTTCTCTCATGATTCTATTTATGCTGCTGGTTCCCACTCGACCGTGTCGAGCACGGCCAGCAGCTGGTCGCCCTTGTCCGCGAACCAGCCGGCGCCCGGATCGGCCCAGGCGACGATGCCGCTGTTTTTGCCCTGAAAGCTGAGAAACGTCCAGTTTTTGCTGCCGTCATAATACCCGGCGGAGACGCTGTCTCCGGCGAGCGTCAGGGTCTCTTCCTTCAGCCCTGTGCCGCACACGCCGAAGCTGTCCGACCAATAGAGCTGCACGCAGCTGTCCGAGCCGCTGTCCGGCCAGAGCTTTACGCCGAAGCAGGCTTCCGAGTCGTCGAGCGTCCCCTCAGGGCAGACTTCATACTTCCAGCCATCCGGCACCTGCACGCGCAGCGTTCCGGCAGTCCCGGACGCAGTCACGGTTTCGGCGGGCGCGGGTGTTGGCTGAGCTGCGGACGCGGTCCGGGTCCCGCAGCCGGCGGGGAGGAGGAACAGCAGGGCCAGAATCAGTGCGGGGAGCAGTCTTGCTTTTTTCATAAATAACCACCTTCCTTTACCTGAAAAGACGGTGTTCATGGCAAAAGGTTCCGCATATTTTCTGCGCATAGGAGATACGCCGCGGATTCCGGTCGGGCGCAAACCCACGCTCATCATCTGTTCGCCTGCGCGGCAGTTTCCCACCGGCGCGATCATGCCCATGACGCGCCGCATGGAGCTGGTCGCGTTCGCCAAACGCACCGGGGCGTATCTCCTGGAGGACAATTTTGAGAGCGAGTTCAACTATGAAGCTCCACCGACGTCCTCGCTCTTCGAGCTTGCACCGGAGTGTGTGCTCTCCGTCGGGACGTTCAGCAAGGTGCTCTTTCCGTCCGTGCGGCTGGGCTACATCGTGGCGCCGCGGCAGCTGATCGCCTCGTTGTGCACGCAAAAGCGCCTGTCTGACCACCATGCCAATTCGCTCGATCAGCTTGCACTGGCGGCGTTTTTGCGCGACGGGGAGCTCAAGCGGCACACCCGCCGCATGAAAAAGGAATACAGAGCCCGCCGTGATGATCTGACGGACTGCCTGCGTGCGCAGTTCGGGCCTGCGGTATACATCAGCGGTGGTGCTGCGGGCATGAACCTGGTCGCGGCTTTTGACGGGGTCGACTGCACGGATGCACTCGTCCGGCGGATGCTGCAGCAGGGCGCTTACGCCGTGCCGGTCGAGCAGCAGGCCGCTGTGAAGGGCCAGCACAAAAACGAGCTCATTCTGCGCTATTCCGGCCTGACACGCGACGAGCTCGCGCTCGGCGCAGCGCGGCTGAAAGCGGCGATCGCGCCCGATCGGCCGGCGGATGCATGACAAAAAAGAAGCCCCCCACGGCGGCCATACAACAATAGCCGCCGTGGGGGCTTTGGTGCGCCTGAAGGGACTCGAACCCACACGCTGAAAGCACGAGAACCTAAATCTCGCATGTCTACCAATTCCATCACAGGCGCAAACAGAAAGCGGCGGTATTGGCCGCCGCTCATAAGCCTCTATTTTTGACACGGGGAGGTTCCCGAGGCGGAGCAAAACGCTGTATCCGCGCACCGTTACAAACGGCACAATTATCTTACCACAGCCGCGTCGGCTTGACAAGTGGGCAAACGCAAATGCCGCGCAAAACTTTCGTGTCCACACAAATTGACAACCGTCCGGAAACCTGATATCATGCTCTGTCGAAAGCTTGATCTGGAGGGGTGCAGAATGCAGAAATATACGGCGTCCGTCATCACGGCCGGGTGCCTCTGGGGCTTGATGGGTCTGTTCACGCGCACACTGGCGACCTATGGCGTGGATTCCACGGGCGCGATCGTGCTGCGCTGCGGCATTGCGGCGCTGCTGTTCGCCGTCACGCTGCTCGTGCGCGACCCAAAGCAGTTTCGCATTCGGCTCAAAGACATCTGGTGTTTTATCGGCACCGGCATCTGCAGCCTGCTGTTTTTCACGTATTGCTATTTTCAGGCCATCACGATCATGGACCTGTCCACGGCGGCCGTGCTGCTGTACACCGCGCCGTCGATCGTCATGATCCTCTCGCTGATCCTGTTTCACGAGCGTATCACGGTGCAGAAGCTCATCGCGCTCGTGCTGGCGTTTGCCGGCTGCTGTCTGGTGTCGCTCGTCGGAGGGGAGCACAAGCTCTCCGCGGTCGGCATTCTCTACGGCCTCGGCGCGGGCTTCGGCTATGCGCTCTACAGCATCTTTGCCCGCTACGCGCTCGACCGCGGCTATTCGAGCAACACCATCAACTTTTATTCCTGCCTGCTGACCACCATCGGCGCGGCCATCATCTGGGGCGCGGCGCAGCCGCTCGGCGTCATGTTCGGTTCGTGGAAGGGCTTCGGCCTGTGCACGGCGCTCGGCATCGTCACGTGCTATCTGCCGTATCTGCTCTATACCTATGGTCTCACAGGGCTCGAGACGGGTAAGGCGTCCATCCTTGCGTCGTTTGAGCCGGTCGTGGCGACGCTGGTCGGCATCTTCGTGTTCCACGAAAAACTCACACCGCTCAGCGCCCTCGGCTGCGTGTGCGTGCTCTCGGCTGTCGTGCTGCTCAATCTCAAGCGCCGGCAGAAAGCAAACGAAATCCAATAAAGAAACCGTCCGTTCCCGATTGGGAGCGGACGGTTTTTGCGTATGCAGCTTATTTGTTGTTGTAGGCCTCAATGCCCTTGGCAAGCAGCTCCATGGAGCGCTTGAGGGCGTCCTGATTGATGACGTAGGCCATGCGGATCTCGTTGACGCCGGTGTGCGGGGTCTTGTAGAAGCTCTCGGCCGGGGTGAACATGAGCGTGTCGCCGTTGTCGTCAAACTCCTCGAGCATGAACAGCTGGAACTTCTCCGCGTCGTCCACGGGGAGCTTGGCCATGACGTAGAACGCGCCCTTCGGCTCGGAGTAGATGACGCCGGGGATCTTCTTGAGCCCCTCGACGAGCGTGTCACGGCGGGCCTTGTATTCCTTGCGCACGGCGTCGAAGTACTCGGGGCCGACGGTGTAGAGTGCGGCGGACGCGACCTGGTCGATCGTCGAGGCGCACAGGCGGCCCTGGCACCACTTCATGGCGTTGTTGTAGAGCTCTGCGTTGCGCGTGATCACACAGCCGATGCGCGCGCCGCAGGCGCTGAAGCGCTTGGACACGGAGTCGATGACGACGACGTTGTCCTCATATCCCTTGAGCTGCAGCAGGCTCATGAGCTTCTCACCGCCGTAAACAAACTCGCGGTACACCTCGTCGCCGATGATGAACAGGTTATGCTCCTTGGCGATGTCGGCCATGAGACGGAGCTCTTCCTCGGTGAGGATCGTGCCGGTCGGGTTGCCGGGGTTTGTGAAGAGGATGGCGCGGGTGTGCTCGTTGATGCAGGCCTCGACGCGCTCACGGATGGCGAACTTGTAGTTTTCCTCAGGGGTCGTGGTGATTGGACGGATGGTTGCGCCGGTCAGCGTGACAAACGTGCTGTAGTTCGGGTAAAACGGCTCGGGGATGATGATCTCGTCGCCCTCGTCGAGAATGCAGCTGAGCGCGATCTGCAGCGCCTCACTGCCGCCGGTGGTGATGAGCACCTGCTTGTTGGTGATGGGCGCATCGATCTTGCCGTAGTAGTTGACGACCGCGTCGATCATCTCGGGCACGCCGTCGGACGGGGCGTAGGCCAGGACCGGCTGGCTGAAGTTTTTCACAGCCTCAAAGTAAGCCTCAGGGGTGGCAATATCGGGCTGGCCGATGTTCAGGTGGTAGAGTTTCTTGCCCTTTTTGGCAGCCTCGTTTGCATAGGGCGCGAACTTGCGCATGGGCGAGAGGCCGCACTTTTCGATCTTACTGGAAAATTTCATGTTGCTCCTCCGTTTTTCTTTGTATTTTTGGTTTCTTTTTTGCTCTCAAACACATTCATGATAACGCATTTTTTTCGAAACTACAACTGATTTTTTGGAAAAAACCGGCCACAAATTTAACAATCACGCCCAATGGGGAAGGGAAAAACAAGAGGCCGCCGCAGCTTTGCGCTGCGGCGGCCGGTGCGTATCTGGTTTCGATGCGGGCTCAGACCTTGAAGTCCACAGAGGTCGCGCCCTTATCGTCCTGCTCGAAGGTGTAGTCCTTGCCGGGCAGAATGGCGTTGAGCAGGATGCCCACGATGGAGGAGACAGCCAGACCCGACAGGGATACGACGCCGATCTGGATGCTGCCGGAGTAGGTGATGCCGATGGCGAGCACGAGGATGAGCGCGGCGATGATGACGTTGCGGGTGTTGGTGAAGTCGACCTTGTTCTCGACGACGTTGCGCACGCCGACAGCGGAGATCATGCCGTAGAGCACGAGGGACACGCCGCCGATGGTGGCCGTCGGCATGGCGGACACGAGGGCCGCGAATTTCGGGCAGAAGGACACGACGATCGCAATGCAGGCCGCGATGCGGATCACGCGGGGATCGTAGACGCGGGACAGGGCGAGCACGCCGGTGTTCTCACCGTAGGTGGTGTTGGCCGGAGCGCCGAAGAGGGAAGCGAGGGTGGTGGCCAGGCCGTCGCCCAGCAGGGTGCGGTGGAAGCCGGGGTCGACCATGAAGTTCTTGCCGCAGGTGGAGGAGATGGCGCAGATATCGCCGATGTGCTCAACCATGGTGGCAAGGGACAGGGGCACGACCGTCAGCACGGCGGACCAGAGGACGCCGCTGTCGACCGGGCCGGCGAAGAGGTGGAACACGCTGTTTTTCCAGAAGATCGGCAGGCCGAACCACTTGGCGCTGCTGACGGCAGCGGCGACGGAGGCGCGCTCCGCGGGATCAACGATGAGTGCGAAGATGTAAGAGCCGAGCACGCCGAGCAGGATCGGGATGATCTTGGCCATGCCCTTGCCCCACATGTTGAAGCCGATGACGATCAGGATCGCGACGACGGCGACAAGCCAGTTGGCACGGCAGTTGGTGATGGCGGAAGAGGACAGCGTCAGGCCGATGGCGATGATGATCGGGCCGGTGACGATCGGCGGGAAGTAGCGCATGACTTTCTTGACACCGAAGACCTTGAACAGGGTCGACAGGATGATGTACATCAGGCCGGCGATGGCGACGCCGAAGCAGGCGTAGGCCAGCAGGTCATTATTATAGATCGCGGAGCCGTCCGGATTCGTGCCGATGGTGCGCACGGCGTTGTAGCCGCCGATGAAGGCGAACGAGCTGCCGAGGAAGGCCGGGACCTTGCCCTTGGTCAGCAGGTGGAACAGCAGCGTGCCGAGGCCAGCGAACAGCAGCGTTGTTGCGACGTCGAGGCCGGACAGCGTCGGGACGAGGACGGTCGCGCCGAACATGGCGAACATGTGCTGGAGACCCAGAATGAACATTCTGGGCTTGCCGAGTGTACGTGCGTCGTACACCGGCTCGGTACCGATGGAGCTTTTACTCATAGATTTTTTCCTCCCGTGAAAATTTAATCTATTCTTTATCCTCTCTCGAGGATGCAGACACTGTTCTCTCCGTCCGTTTCCTGCAGGCGGACGGCCACGACCTCGCTCTTGGAGGTCGGGATGTTCTTGCCGACGTAATTGGCCTTGATCGGAAGCTCCGAATGGCCGCGGTCGATCAGGGAAAAGAGCTGGATGCGCGCCGGACGGCCGAGCTGCATCACGGCTTCGAGCGCTGCGCGCGCGGTGCGGCAGGTGTAGATCACATCGTCGACCAGCACGACGGTCTTGCCCGCAATGGGGAAGGGAATGTCCGTCCGGTTGAGTACCGGCGCGTCCGCGACCGTGGACAGATCATCGCGGTAGAGCGTGATGTCCAGCTCGCCGACCGGCAGCTGCACGCCGTCGATCTTCTCAATGTTTTTTGCAAGGCGGCGGGCCAGCGGCACACCGCGCGTGCGGATGCCGATCAGGCACAGGTCGTTCGTGCCGTCGTTTTTCTCGAGGATCTCATGCGCGATGCGCACGAGCGTACGGTCGATGGCGGCTTCGTCCATGATCTTTGCCTTGAATTTCAGCTCCACAGCGATCCCTCCTCCGGGCATAAAAAAACACCCTGTCCGGATACAGACAAGGCGGCAACGCGCAGGGAGAGCCCGCAGTGATTCCATTGACCGTGACACCTTGCCGGTATCTCGTACCGACTTAAAAATATCAGCTTGCACAGCATACTACCGTATCTCGTGTTTGTCAACAGCAAATTCACATTTTCGTCACAAAAACTTGTCCCTCCCGTTTTCTGCGGGAGGGACAGGGTACAGGATCTTGCGGTCAGGCTTTCTTAAAGCTGTCCTTGAGCGCGACGGCGCGGTTAAAGACCAGATGCTCCGGGGTCGAGTCCTTATTATCCACGGCAAAGTAGCCGAGGCGCAGGAACTGGAACGCGGCCGGAGCCTCGGCGCCGGCGAGCATCCGCTCGACCTTGCAGCCGGTGAGCACGGACAGCGAGTCCGGATTCAGGCACTCCAGATAGTCCTTGCCGTCACCCTCGGGGTCGGCGTCGGCGAAGAGGTTATCATACAGGCGCACCTCGGCGTCGGCGCAGTTGTGTGCATCGACCCAGTGGATCGTGCCGCGCACCTTGCGGCCGTCGGGCGTGTTGCCGCCGCGGGTCTCGGGGTCGTATTCACACAGGACCTCCGTCACGCTGCCGTCCGCGTCCTTGACGCAGCCGGTGCAGCGGACGATGTACGCACCCTTGATGCGCACCTCGTTGCCGGGGTAGAGGCGGTTATACTTTTTCGGCGGCTCCTCCATGAAGTCGTCGGCTTCGATCCACAGCTCGTTGGAGAACGTCACGTCGCGCGTGCCGGCGTTTTCGTCCTCGGGGTTGTTCTCGATGGCAAACGTCTCACTCTGGCCCTCGGGATAGTTCGTGATGCGCAGCTTCACCGGGTGCAGCACGGCCATGGCGCGCTGGGCATGGAGGTTGAGATCCTCGCGCAGGCAGTGTTCCAGAAAGCTGTAGTCGACCGTGGACGCGACCTTGGACACGCCGATGCGCTCGCAGAAATTGCGGATGGACGCGGGCGTGTAGCCGCGGCGGCGCAGGCCGCACAGCGTCGGCATGCGCGGATCGTCCCAGCCGGAGACATAGCCCTCCTCGACGAGGCGGCGCAGCTTGCGCTTGGACATGACGGTGTAGTTGATGCCGAGGCGCGAAAACTCGATCTGGCGCGGCTTGCACGGCACGGACACATTGTTTACGACCCAGTCGTACAGCGGGCGGTGATCCTCATATTCTAGCGAGCACAGCGAGTGTGTGATGCCCTCGAGCGCGTCCTGGATCGGGTGCGCGAAGTCGTACATCGGGAAAATGCACCACTTTGTGCCCTGACGGTGGTGCTCGATGTAGCGGATGCGGTAGAGCACGGGGTCGCGCATATTGAAGTTGCCGGAGGCGAGGTCGATCTTCGCGCGCAGGGTATACTTGCCCTCCGGGAACTCGCCGGCGCGCATGCGCGCGAACAGATCGAGGTTTTCCTCGATCGGGCGGTCGCGCCAGGGGCTGACGGCGGGAGTGTTCACATCGCCGCGGTATTCGCGGAACTGCTCCGGCGTCAGCTCGCACACATAGGCAAGCCCTTTTTTAATCAGCTCCACGGCGTATTCGTAATCCTTCTCGAAGTAGTCCGAGCCGAAGAAGAACCGGTCGCCCCAGTCAAAGCCGAGCCAGTGGATATCCTCCTGAATGGCTTCCACAAACTCGTTGTCCTCCTTGGAGGGGTTCGTGTCGTCCATGCGCAGGTTGCAGATGCCGCCGAATTTTTCGGCCGTTCCGAAATCGATGCACAAAGCCTTGCAGTGGCCGATGTGCAGGTAGCCGTTCGGCTCGGGCGGGAAACGGGTGTGGACGGTCTGACCGGCGAAGCGGCCGCCGGGCGCAAGATCCTCTTCGACAAAGGCTTCGATAAAGTTTTTGGTATCTTCCATAGTGTCATGTCAACTCCACATAAATTTGCGATGGGCAGAAAATTGTAAAGGTATTATACACGATTCGTTTTCTGTTTACAATATCGAAAAAGAAATATATAATTCAGACAGGATCGTAAGACAACGGAGGTGCGGACATATGTATGACCTGATCATCATCGGCGGCGGCCCGGCGGGGCTGTCGGCGGCCATGACGGCACGCAACCGGAATTTGACCGTGTGCGTGATCTGCGGCGGCGCGGCCGACAGCGCGCTGTATAAAGCCGGCCATGTCACAAATTACCCCGGTGTGCCGGATGTCTCCGGCCCCGCGCTGCTCGAGACCATGACGCAGCAGGCGCGCGATCTTGGCGCGGACATGCTGCGCGAGCGGGCGCTGTCGGCCATGCCGATGGGCAAAACGTTCGGCGTCTCGGCGGGCAAGGAATTTGTGGAGGGCAGGGCGCTTCTGCTTGCGACCGGCATTGCCCAGCGCGGCACGTTTCCCGGGGAAACGGCGTTTCTCGGCCGCGGCGTGAGCTACTGCGCTACCTGCGACGGCATGCTCTACCGCGGCAAGCGCGCGGCGGTCATCGGCCTGGCGGCGGATGCCCCGGCGGAGGCGGACTTCCTGCGTGAGATCGGCTGCGACGTGCAGTATTACGACGGAAAAAAGCACCGCTTTGAGATCCGCGGCGCCGAGCGGGCGGACACGCTCGTGGTCGACGGCGCGGCACAGCCGGCGGACGTCATCTTCGTCCTGCGCGCGGGCTTTGCGGCCGATACGCTTCTGCCCGGCATCGCCACGGAAAAGGGCCACATCGTCGTGGATGAAAGCTATTCCGCGAGCATTCCCGGCGTTTTCGCGGCTGGGGACTGCACCGGCGCGCCCTATCAGATCCCGGCGGCGGTCGGCGAGGGCAACCGCGCGGCGCTTTCGGTCGTGCGCTGGCTCAGAAACGCTTGACAAACGGCGCGGCAGGGCCTATAATTTTCCCATCCATTTGCGAAGAAGGGGAGGAGTAGTCTCCCGGCGGACGTCAGAGAGAAGGCGGTTGGTGCGAGCCTTTCGGATGCCGGAGATGAAGGTCGCCCCGGAGCAGCCGGCCTGAACGGAGTAGGGCGGCCGGGTTCTCCCGTTACAGAGACAAGAGTGTCACGCGCCTGCGTGGAATTCAGGTGGTACCGCGGTTTCGATCGCCCTGAAACAGTTCGTTTCGGGGCGATTTTTTTGCGCCCCGGCAATCTTAAAGGAGGAGAGCCATGAAAGAGCTTCCGAAGGTCTACGACCCCAAACAGGTCGAAAGCAAGATTTATGACATGTGGATGCGCGGCGGCTATTTTTCCGGCAAAGCCGATCCGGACAAAAAGCCGTTTTCCATCGTCATGCCGCCCCCGAACGTCACCGGCCAGCTGCACATGGGCCACG